>JAEEGL012359270.1_pt1 | contig 54497 bp, 38 predicted proteins | sample 9134231 | NCBI WGS metagenome assembly JAEEGL01 (sample SAMN16246548, study PRJNA631951) | gut metagenome | biome: gut microbiome; feature: rumen; material: fiber-attached | host: Bos | place: Iran: Karaj | collected 2018-10
ATCCGGCAGATGCTCTGCCCTGATGTGACCGATGCGGAGCTGCACGCGATTGCGGCAAGGCTCGGCGCGGATGTGGCATTTTTCCTCTGCGGCGGCACGGCGCTCTGTGAGGGCATCGGCGATCAGCTCACACCCATCGCCTGCCCCGGCGGCTTCCCGGAGCGGTATGTCGTAATGGCAAAGGGCACAGAGGGCGTATCGACTCCGGCGGGCTACCGCGCACTGGATGCACTTCCGGCACTCCCTCCCCCCGATACGGACGCGGTGCTCGCGCATCTCGCAGACAGCGACCCGATGGGGCTCTTTTCCGTCTGCGGCAATATGTTTGACGCGGTGACCGATCTGCCGGAGGTGCAGCAGATCCGAAAGATCCTGCGCGAAAACGGCGCCAGACCCGTGCTTTCGGGCAGCGGTGCGGCGGTCTTCGGCGGCTGCCGTGACAAAGCACATGCAGAATCCTGCGCGGCGGCGATCCGTGCGGCGGGGATTCCCTTTGCGGCTGTCTGCCCGCTCCTGCCGGGCGGCATCACGGTCACGGCGGAAGGCTGATTCCCGTGCAGCGGTTCACGCACGCATCCATATCACGAAAAAGCCCGGTGTAAGCTCTGCGCCGGGCTTGACATTCTGCGAAAATTGCTGTATACTATATAAGTATTGATTTTTGTCTCAGAGAGGATGGTATACACATGAAAATGGACGAGCAGATCCGGTCTATGCGGGAACAGATTGAAGCCGCTGCCGCCGCGATCACCGATTCCAGAGAGATGCATCAGCTTCGCAAGCAGTATCTCGACAACAAGACCGGTCTCATCTCCGCGCTGATGAAGAATATGCGTGATCTGAGCCCCGAGGAGCGTCCGGCGTTCGGCAAGATCGTCAATGAGCTCAAGACCTGGGCACTCGAATTCTTTACCGCGCAGGATGCACGCCTGAAGGCTGCCGAGCTCGCCGCGAAGAATGCCTCCGAGCAGATTGACGTCACGATGCCTGCTTCCGCACACTGCTGCGGCGCACTGCATCCGAATACGCTCATCGCAAATGAGCTGATCGACATTTTCGCGGGCATGGGCTTCACGGTCTTTGAAGGCCCCGAGATCGAAAACGATTACTATAACTTCACCGCGCTCAACACGCCGAAGGATCATCCGGCGCGTGATATGCAGGATACCTTCTATGTCTCGCCGGAGCTGCTGCTCAGAACGCAGACCTCCGCAGGACAGATCCGCGTGATGGAGAACACCAAGCCCCCGATCAAGATTCTGTCGCCCGGCAAGGTCTTCCGCTCCGATGACGACGCGACCCATTCGCCGATGTTCTCGCAGATGGAGGGTCTCGTGGTCGATAAGGGCATCACGCTCTGCGATTTGCAGGGCATGCTCGATGTCTTCGCGGCGCGTGTCTTCGGCGAAGGTGTCCGCACCAGACTGCGCCCGTCCTATTTCCCGTTCACGGAGCCCTCTGTCGAGGTCGATGTGAGCTGCTTCTCCTGCGGCGGCAAGGGCTGCCGTCTCTGCAAGGATACCGGCTGGATCGAGGTGCTCGGTGCCGGTATGGTCAACCGCAAGGTGCTCGAAAACTGCGGCATTGATCCCGATGTCTACACCGGCTTTGCATTCGGCATGGGCATCGAGCGCATTGCCATGCTCAAATACGGCATCCCGAATATCAAGATGCTGTTTGAATCCGATGTGCGCGTGCTGACGCAGTTCAGAGGATAAGCGGAAAGGAGAAGAAAGCTATGATCGTACCGCTGAGTTGGCTGAAAGAATATGTTGAGATTGATGTGACGCCGCAGGAGCTGGAAACAAAGCTCTTTGACTGCGGCTTTGAAGTGGAAACGCTGACGGAGGTCGGCGGCGAGATCTCCGGCGTGGTCGTCGGCAAGGTGCTCTCGCTTGAGCCGATCCCTGAGACACACCTGCATGTGTGCCAGGTGGACTGCGGGCAGCACGGCACCTTCCAGATCTGCTGCGGCGCAGACAATGTGCAGGCCGGCGGCAAATATCCCGTCGCGCTCGTCGGCGCACAGGTCTATGCAACTGCAAAGGATCATGTGACGGTTGAGGGCACAATGAAGATCAAGAAGGGCAAGCTCCGCGGCTTTGAGTCGTTCGGCATGCTCTGCTCCGGCATCGAGATCGGTCTGAACGATGACCTTTACCCGGGCGCAGAATACTGCGGTCTGCTCGTGCTGCCGGAGGATGCCGAGATCGGCGCGGATGTGAAGCCGATCGTCGGGCTGGATGACTGGCTCTTCGATATTTCCATCACCGCGAACAGACCCGACTGCCAGTCGGTGCTCGGCATCGCACGCGAGGTTGCGGCAAGCCTCGGCAAGCCGCTCAAGATGCCCGCGACCGATTACAGGACCGACGGCACGACCCGTGACAGCATCGGCGTCACCGTCGAAGCGCCGGATCTCTGCCCGCGCTATTCCGCACACTATGTCCGCAATGTGAAGATCGGGCAGTCTCCCGCATGGATGCGCCGCCGTCTGGCGCTGGTCGGCATCCGCTCGATCTCCAATATCGTCGATATCACAAACTATGTCCTGAAGGAGATCGGTCAGCCGATGCACGCCTTCGACCTGCGCGATCTTGCCGGTGAGCAGATCGTCGTCCGCAGAGCGAAGCAGGATGAGACCATCGTGACGCTCGACGAAAAGGAATTCAAGCTGAACGAAAACAATCTCGTCATCTGCGACGGGGAAAAGCCGGTCGCGCTCGCAGGCATCATGGGCGGGCTCAATTCCGGCATCAAGGACGACACCTCGGATGTGGTCTTTGAGTCTGCAAAGTTTCTGCGCGACAATGTCCGCAAGACCTCCCGTGCGCTCGGTCAGCACTCCGACAGCTCCCAGCGCTTTGAGAAGGGCGTCGATGAATATGCGACACAGCTCGGTCTTAAGCGTGCGCTGCACCTGATCGACGAGCTGCAGTGCGGCTCTGTCACCGAGACCGGCATTGTCCGTGCGGTGAACGATGACCCGACTGCCCGCCGCACGCTGACGGTTTCCGTCCATGCGGTGAATGCGCTGCTCGGCATCACGGTGCCGGATGACGAAATCATCCGCATCCTCACAAATCTCGACTTCCAGCCCTCGCGCAGCGGCGATGCACTGACTGTGCATGTCCCGGCTTACCGCGAGGATATTGAGAATGCCCCCGACATCGCGGAGGAGCTTATCCGCATGTACGGCTATGACCACATCACACCGACCTTCCTCGCTGCGGCATCCGTCACGAACGGCGGCAGAAATGCTGAGCAGACAGCGACCGCGAAGCTCAAGAATGTGCTCTGCGGGCAGGGGCTCTATGAGACCATTCACTATTCCTTCTATTCGCCGAAGGATCTCGACCTGCTGCGCATCCCCGCAGACGCAAAGGAGCGTCAGGCGATCCGCCTGCTGAATCCGATCACCGAGGATCTCTCGATCATGCGCACAATCCTTGCGCCGTCGATGCTCAATGCAGTGATCCGCAATGTCCGCCGCGGCAATCACGCCGGCAGACTCTTTGAGATCGCAAAGACCTATCACAGCGCGGAGGAGCACCCGACCGCAGAGCCGGAGGAGCGCGAGGCGCTTTCCATCGGGCTCTTTGACGGCGGCAAGCTCGGCTTCTTCGACGGCAAGGCAGTGATCGAATCCATTGCGGATGCCTTCCGCCTCAGCTTCACCTACAAAAAGCCTGAGGATGCTGCGGAATATCCCTTCCTGCACCCCGGCATGAGCGCTGTGGTTTCGCTCGCAGACGGCACGAAGATCGGCTGGCTCGGCATGCTGGCACATGACCTTGCCGATGCGGAGACCCCCGAGCACAATGTGTTCCTGGCAGAGCTCGACATGACCGCGCTGCGTCCGCATCTGCATGAGACGCTGCACTTCCAGCCGCTCCCGAAGTTCCCGGTTGAGCAGAGAGACATCGCGCTGCTCGTCAGCGAGAAGGTCATCTGCGCCGATCTTGAGGCAGCGATGAAGGCAGCGTGCAAGTCGCTCGACCGCGTGCAGCTCTTCGATGTTTACAAGGGCAAGCAGATCGAGGCGGGCAAGCAGTCGCTCGCATTCTCGCTCTGGTTCCGCGCAGAGGATCACGCCTTCACCGATGCAGAGGTGGATCAGTTCGTCGCAAAGATCTTAAAGCAGCTCGGCAAGCAGTTTGAGGCAACACAGAGATAATACAGAGGCGCCCCGGTACTTACAGTATCGGGGCGTTCAGTTTATTTATAGGGTATCGCCGGCGCGATGATTTGTAATCGGGGCGCTGTGCTTATAATGTCTCGCCGAGCTCCTGCGCAAGATATGCGGGCACGGTCATGCCGGAGGCGTCGCAGTCTGCGAGAATGTGCTGCCGCGTTGCCGCATTCGACTGGTTTGCCTTGTGAAACAGCAGCCAGATGAAATATTCCACAACGCAGAGGATCACCGCAAAGATAATCGTATCCATGACACCGCTCTCCCGCGCAGTGCCCAGCACCGCCGCCGCGATAAACACGATTATGAACACATCGAGCGCCTTGTCAGAGATGCGGTTGATCTTATCCATCCGCACAATCTCATTGCGGAAGGTCTCCTCGGTCGTTTTGCCGCGCTTTGCGAGCTTGCGGTAACGGCGCAGCCAGCCCTTCATGATGATGCGGCGGATGTCCTTGTCCTCGAGATTTTTATAGTAGCTGTCCTTGTAGGGATTGGCTTCCTTTTTGCGGATGAGGCGGCCGGTTCTGCGGAAACGGAAGTACGCCTGCGCAGCAAGATAGCACAGCATATAAACGCCTGCGCAGATCAGCACCGGGCACCCCGGCACCGAAAGCTCCATGCCCTCCAGCAGCACCGTGCAGACGAAGATCGTCAGCACGAAGACCGCAAGATAGATCAGCGACCAGCCGCCTGCACTGATTTTCTTGGTCTTCATCACGAGCGGCTGAATCAGCCGGAAGAGCGCGGTCAGCACAAAGCCGCTCCCGAGCCCGACCAGCACGGGGGATGCGTTCAGCCGGAACTGCGTCAGCGGAAGCCGCTCCTCTGCGCCGAGCCAGTCAAACAGCGAGATGATCACCAGCACGCATGAAACGGCAAAGAGATTGCCGAGAACGCTCTGGAATCTGCGCTCCGGCACATAATCGGAGAAAAACTCCTTGCAGAATGCCGTAATGTCCCCTCCGACGATTTTTTCAGCGGGTCTGCCCTCGGTCTGTGCCGTGAGCAGAAGATCATAGAGCTCCGCCATCTTGTCATCGGAATATGCCGCGGGAAAGCTCTGCGTCAGAATGTATTTATAGGCGCCGTCGAATGCCTCGCGGTATGCGCCTGTGAACTGCGATTTCATCGTTTCAAGATTCATGATGTTCCTCCAATATCTTCTTCGCGCTCGCGGAAAGTGCTGCATAACGCGCACGGAACTCCGCGAGCTCCTGCTGCCCCTTCTCCGTGACGGAGTAATACTTGCGGATCGGTCCGAGCGGCGATTTTGCGCGCCTGCATGCGATCAGACCGTTTTTATCAAGCCTTGTCAGCACCGGATAGAGCGTCCCCTCGCCGAGCGCTTCAAAGCCCGCATTCTCGAGCACGCTGAGAATCTCGTAGCCGTAGGTTTCGCCGCGTGCCACGATGCTCAGTACCAGCCCCTCAAGGATGCCCTTCATAAGCTGTGCGTTATCCATCCGATCACCTCCTGCATCTTCACCGTCTGCAAACGAGCTACTTTGCATTGCCGAGTAGCTTGCATATAATATACCACAGCTACTTTGCATTGTCAAGTAGCTGTAACGCGATTTGTCACAAATCCCAATTCGCCCCGCACAGGATCTTGCTCCATTGTGCAAGTCGCTCTGCCGTCCTTTGCGAATTCGCGGTAGAGCCCGGATTCTACGGGCATATCCCGCGATTCTACAAACAGTAGAATCTGCGTATATGCGTATATTTTGCGCTTCGCCCCGCTCTCCTGCCCGTTCCCGCGAAGTAGGTTGCATTTCGCCCGGAATGGGGGTATACTGATAACAGGAAGCAAAGGATAACCGCACACCAACAGAAAGGGGCAATACTTATGACAGCAACCAAACGCACACCGCTCAGAGAGCGCATTCTGCCGGATTACTCCCGCGGCGAGGAGCTGCTCAATATGATCACGCATATCGTCGGCGGCGCAGTCGGGCTGCTCATTCTGATCGGCAGCATCCTGATCGGCGCAGAGCACCGCGACCCGTGGGCGATCGTCAGCGGCAGCATCTACGGCTTTTTCACCTGCACACTCTTTGCCGTCTCCAGCGTCTATCACGGGCTCCCCGACGGCATGGGCAAGCGCGTCATGCAGGTGATCGACCACTGCACGATCTATTTCATGATCGCGGGGACATATCTCCCGATTTTGCTGGTCGGCATCCGCCCGCTCTCGCCCGCCGCCGCATGGACCGTCTTCGGCGTGGAATTCGGCTGCGCCTTTCTTGCGGGCACACTCACTGCGATCGACCTCAAAAAATACAAGCGGCTGAGCATGATCTGCTATCTTGCGATGGGCTGGGCGGTCGTTGCCGTGCTGAAGCTGACCGTGCAGGCGATGACATGGCACGGATTCCTCTGGCTGCTGGCGGGCGGCATCTGCTACACAGTCGGGGCGGTCATGTACGGGCTCGGGAAGAAGAAGCGCTATTTCCACGGCGTCTTTCATATCTTCGTGAATCTCGGCAGCCTTTTGCAGGCTATCGCAATTCTGTTCTATGTACTGTGACGCACGGGCACCCTTGACAAAGCCGCACGGAGATGCTATAATGACAGCAAAGATCATTGCAGATTTCGCATTCATTTCCGGCACATCCTATGCAGCAGCTCTCTGAACCTGTGACGGACGGCATGCCCGGCGGGGATCCGCCTGCCCCGGGCGTGCCGTCCTGTTTTATGCGATCCGAAGCGAGGTGAAAAGATGGCAAAGCAGCTCCCCGTGACAGCGCTCACACTTCCGCAGGCGGTCTTTCACGATGCGGAATATCAAGCAGCGGCAGTCAATCTCTTCTGCGGAAGAAACGGCACCGGCAAGACGACAATCGCCCGCTGTCTCCGCGGCGGCAGATATGTGACCGCCGTGCAGAAAGACAGTATGCCGCAGATCACGGTCTTCGATGCGGAGTATGTGTCGCAGAATCTCCGGCAGCGGCACGGTCTCCCGGGGATCTGGACGCTCAGCCGCGCCGATGCCGCGCTGGAGGCCGCCCTCGCAGAACAGAACCGGCTGCGCATTCTTGCCGAAGCGGAGCTCCGCGCTGCCGCTGAGCAGATCACGCCGCTGAAGGAGACGGAAGCTGCGGTCTTTGCAGCATTTGCCGAGACCGTCTGGGCAGGCACGGAGACCTTGCGTGCGCGCTATCCGCTGGCACTGCGCGGCGGGAAGGATCCGGCGGCATTTGCAAAGGCGCTGCGCTACACGAGCCCGCATGCCTTTGACCCGGCGCGGCTCGACCGCATGTATCGCATGGCGTTCGGAGCGGAGATGCCGCTTCTGCCGCTGCTCCCGCAAATTGCCGACACCTGCACGCTGGACATGCTCGCGGAGGATCCTGTGCTCGACGAGGTCTTCACACTGAGCGGCGATGCGCAGTTTCAGCAGTTTCTTGCGGCGCTCGGGCACGCAGACTGGCTGCATGCGGGATATGAACAGTTTTCGGAGAAAGCAGGCGGCCTCTGCCCCTACTGCGGACAGCCGCTCCCCGCAGAACTTTCCGCACGGCTCGCGGCGGCGTTCGACAGCGCATATCAGCAGGGCATCCGCCGCATCACGGCGCTCGAGGCTGCATACCGAAAGGCGGCAAATGCCGTCTGCATCCCGCTGATGCGCATGCTCCGGCAGCGCATTCCCGGGCTGGATTATCACCGCTTTGAAGCAGATCTCCGGCTGCTGCGGTCGCTCCTGCGCGAAAATCTTGCGGCAATCCGTGAAAAGCGGGCGCACCCTGCGGAGCCCGCCGTGCTGACGGCTGTCACGGAGGTGCTGCGCGACCTGAATGCCGACATTGACACGCTCAATGCTACGATCCTGCGCCGTAACCGCTATGTCACCGAGCGGGATGCCATGCAGGAGAAATGCCGAAGCTGCGTCATGTCCTGCCTCGCCGACCGGATGCGGGATGCACGCGAGACACTCGATGCCGAGCTCATGCGGCTGACGGCAGAGCTGCCGGGACTCGAACGGCGTTCCGCGGAGCTGCGCGAGAAGCTCCGGCGCTGTGAGGCAGAGACCGCACGGCTTTCCGCCACTGTATCCGAATCGCAGACTGCCGCTGCCGAGATCAATGCGCTGCTGCGGGATGCGGGCTTCACAGGCTTCTCGCTCCGGCAGAGCGCAAAGCACCCGCGTGCCTATGAGACCGTGCGGCAAAACGGCATGGCCGCGGATCATCTGAGCGAGGGCGAGCAGCGCTTTCTCGCATTTCTCTATTTCTATGTCACGGCACAGAGACCCGCTCAGCATGGCAGGATCCTTGTGCTTGACGATCCCTTCACGGCGCTGGACAGCGAAACGGCGGCGGTCGTGCTGCGGCTGACAAAGGCGCTCTGTGCGCAGTGTCTCCGCGGGGAAAAGCGCGGCATCCGGCAGATCTTCGTGATGACCTTCCGCGGAAGCTGTTACCGCGAGCTGCTGCATGATCTCACGGGAGAGGGCGCGGCGGCTGTGATCCTGCGCAAACGCGGCGACCGCACAGTGCTCTGCGCGGAACGGCTGGATTGAGCCGCACGGGAGTTGTCCGCGTATCGCGTACAACTGCATTTACAAAAACTACAAAAACGGCGGGCGAAACTTTGTGAAGCCCGCCTATTGATTTTTTCGGCGAAATCAACTATAATATGTAAATGGAAACGAAAACGAAGAAAGGACGGTATTTCCCTATGCCGGAGATCCAGATGAACAGCAAAACAGTCAAATTCGGCGGCAGCTCCCTTGCCGACGCCGATCAGTTCCGCAAGGTCAAGGCGATCATCGAAGCGGACCCTGCGCGGCGCTATGTCGTGCCCTCTGCACCGGGCAAGCGCTATTCCGGTGATACAAAAATCACAGATATGCTCTATACCTGCCAGCAGCTCGCAGCAGCAGGCGCAGATTTCTCCGATGTGCTCGGCAAGATCCGCGACCGCTATCTCGAGATTGCAAAGGCGCTTGAACTGAGCTTCGATCCGACCGATGAGCTCGACCGCATCGCCTTCCGCCTCAAGGAGGGTGCAACCAAAGACTTCGCTGCCAGCCGCGGCGAATATCTGAACGGTCTGCTGCTGAGCAATTATCTCGGCTTCCCGTTCGTCGATGCGGCAGATGTGGTCCGCTTCAATGAGAACGGCACGCTGCTCATGTCCGAGACCATGCTCGCGATGCGCGAGGTGCTCGGCAAGCTCGAAAATGCCGTCATCCCGGGCTTCTACGGCGCAGGCCCCTCCGGCGAGATCATCACCTTCTCACGCGGCGGCTCCGATATCACCGGCTCGCTCGTCGCCCGTGCGGTGCGTGCGGAGATCTATGAGAACTGGACGGATGTCTCCGGCGTACTGGTCGCTGACCCGCGCATCGTGCCGGATGCCGCTGTCATCAATACCATCACCTATGAGGAGCTCAGAGAGCTCTCCTATATGGGCGCAACCGTGCTCCACGAGGATGCGATCTTTCCTGTGCGTGCAGCAGGCATCCCGATCAATATCCGCAACACAAACGAGCCCTCTGCGCCCGGCACGCTGATCGTCGCCGATGACAGCGCAGATTCCGATGTGCAGACCGGCTACACGATCACCGGCATCGCGGGCAAAAAGGGCTTCTGCGCCATCAACATCCAGAAGGCGATGATGAACGCCGAGCTCGGCTTCTGCCGCAAGGTGCTCGCCGTGCTGGAGGAGATGGGCATTTCCTTCGAGCACATGCCCTCCGGCATCGACACCATGTCGATCATTCTCGCGGAGGAGGCGATCAAGGGCAAGGAGAAGACGGTGCTTTCCAAAATCAGGAAGGCGGTCTCGCCGGATTCCTGTGAGATCGAGCACGGCATCTCGCTGCTGGCAGTCGTCGGCAGAGGCATGCGCCGCACACGCGGTACCGCAGCGCGCATCTTTGCGGCGCTCGCACATGCACGCATCAATGTCAAGATGATCGACCAGGGCTCCAGCGAGCTGAACATCATCATCGGACTGCTCGAAGGCGACTTCGAGGAGGCTGTCCGCCGGATCTACGATATGTTCGTCAAGAGCACAATCGGCGAGGATGCGGACTGATCAAGGGCAAAATCACCGCCGCACGGGGCTGACACCTGTGCGGCGGTTTCTGTTTTCTGCAAAAGCGACAACTCCCGCCGCGGTTTCCGGCAGCGGTTTGATCAGTTGATAGAAATACGCGGAACGCGAAAAAAGGGGCTTGCAAAAGCCGGCGATCTGCTGTATACTAAAAGGAAAGTGCCCCGACCGGAATCGGAGCACTGTTCAGATGCTGCTGACCGGACTTGAACCGGTACGGTGTATCCACCGAGAGATTTTAAGTCTCTTGCGTCTGCCAATTTCGCCACAGCAGCATGTAGTAGTATTATATCACATTCCGGCGGCACTTGTCAAGCGCCGGAAGAAAAGAGGGGTATCCTATGCGGACATTTCACGGCTATATGCACGGCATCGACCTCGGCGGCTGGCTCTCGCAGTGCCGCCACACGGAGGCGCATTACGACAGCTTTATTGCAGAAGCGGATATTGCGCGGATCGCATCCTGGGGACTCGATCATGTACGGCTCCCGTTTGACTACGATCTGATCGAGACTGCCGACGGCACCCGCATGGATGCAGGCTATGTGCGGCTGCACCGTGTCGCGGACTGGTGTGCAAAGCACGGGCTCAACATCATCCTTGACCTGCACAAGACTGCCGGTTTTTCCTTTGATGCGGGAGAAGCGGAGTCCGGCTTCTTTGATTCCCCCGCATATCAGGAGCGCTTCTATGCACTCTGGGAAACGCTTGCACGCGAATTCGGCGCAGAGCATGATCACATTGCCTTTGAGCTGCTGAACGAAGTCACTGACCGCAGCTTCTGCGAACGCTGGAACGCCATTGCGGAGACCTGCATCCGGCGGATCCGCGCAATCGCACCCGAAACATATATCCTCATCGGCGGCTACTGGAACAACAGCATCCGTGCGCTGCCCGATCTGCTCCCCACGACCGATGACCGCATTGTCTATAATTTCCACTGCTACGAGCCGCTGATCTTCACGCATCAGGGCGCAGGCTGGGTGCCGGGGATGCCCGCCGATTTTCGCCTGTCCTACCCCGCCGCGGCAAAGGATTACCGTGCGGCAATGACTGCTTCGATGGACCCTGCGGTGCTCCTGACCGGCATGCAGAACGGCGCGGATGCCGACGCGGAAATGTTCCTCGAAATGTTCCGTCAGGCGGCGGAAATCGCGGAGGAACGGAATGTCCCGCTCTACTGCGGCGAATACGGCGTGATTATGTATGCGGATGACGAGAGCACGCTGAACTGGTACAGGGCGATTCACGCGGCATTCGAGCGCTTTGGCATCGGGCGTGCAGCATGGACCTACCGCAGCATGCATTATGGCATCACTGACGACTGCCGTGCAGCGATCGCGGACAAGCTCATCACTCTGCTGTAAACAACTGAAATATGCTGACGCGCTGCGGGCTTTCTCCCGGAATGAGAGAAAGCCCGCAGCGCTTTACGTTGAGAGGTACAAATGAAAAACGCAATACGCAGTCGCGCAGAGCGAGGGGTCACGGGTAAACTCTGCACTTGCATGTATTCATTATAGCAAGATATGCCAATTTCGTCAAGTACCTTCTGTTAAATTTGGAAAGAATGCGCGGAACATGGATGATCCGATGGCTTCGGTTGTATAAGTTGACGATTGATATACTATTTGTAATCGGAAAATAGTCGCCGGATCTGCGCAAACAGCCGCGAGAACAGCGCCCCGACAGAGCCGCCTGCCGGCTTTGTCTCCGATGCTGCTGCATCCTGTACCGCAAGCAGCGGAAGCCGCGCAATTTCGGCATATCCGGCGGTGCAGACCAGTTCCCCGACCTGTTCTCCGCGGGCGACCGGCGCCGTCAGGAAGGGCGGCAGCAGCACTGTGCAGGTCACCTCCGGCGGGATCCCGCGCCATGCCGTCACGGTCAGCGGCTCGGGCGTGTAGACTGCCAGCTTCTGCATCGCGCTGCCCTCAAGCGGCACCGCAATATCCTCCGGAATTGGCAGACGCATCCCCTCCGCGAGCGCGAAGCCGTAGTCATAGAGCGCAAGATGATCCTGCCAGTCATTGCGGTCAAAGAGCGTCACGCAGATGAGCCGTCTGCCGCTGCGCTCTGCGGCACTGACGAGCGTGCGTCCGGCAGCGTCCGTGAAGCCTGTCTTCACGCCGATGATGCTGCTGTCCATCGTCAGCAGCTTGTTTGTGTTGGTGAGCGTGCGGCGATAGGGCGGGTTCCCGAATTCGAGCGTCATCTCCGGCTGCGCGCAGATCGCCGCAAATTCGTCATTTTTGAGTGCTTCCCGCGCAAGCAGCGCCATATCTGCGGCAGAAGCGCCGTGTCCCTCCGCATCAAGCCCCGAGGGGGACGCAAAGAAGCTCCGCGTCATGCCGATTTCCTTTGCGCGGGCGTTCATCCGATCAAGAAATGCGGGGATGCTCCCGGCGACTGCAACTGCGGCGGCATTTGCGGCGTCATTGCCCGAGGGCAGCAGCATCCCGATGCAGAGCGCACGCTTCGTCACGGTGTCGCCCTCCTGCAAGCCCATCGAGGAGCCCTCCACGCGGATTGCCTCCGCATCCACAGTAAACGGCGTATCGAGGTCGCCGCTCTCAAGCGTGAGCAGCGTGGTCATGATCTTGGTCGTGCTCGCAATGGGGCGTTTCTCGTTCTCATTGAGCCCCCAGACAATCTGCCCGGTCTGCGCATCCATGAGCACAGCCGCCTTCGCAGAGACCTCCGGCGGGGGCGGTGCGCCCGCTGCCGAGACCGGCATCACGGGAAGCAGCATCGCCGCACAGACGCAGCACAGGATCTTTCGGATTCGCATAGACATCCCTCCGATGACAGACTATGCGTCTGCGGCGAAAAAAATGCACCTGCCCTCCGAAGAAAGCAGGTGCGTTGTTTTTGATTATCGGTCTGTGCCGTCGCGGTGCTGTGCGAGCAGCGCCTTGATCTTGTCGTGCGGGTCGATCACCGTCGAAATCGAAATATCGTGATTGATCGCTGCGCAGAAATATGCTGCATACTTTGACACATCGACCTCATGGAACCACGGACGCTCCAGCAGCTCGGGCATGCGGTAGGTCAGGTTGGTGCCGAAGACCGCATCCAGCGTGCCGTCCGCATATGCGGCATCGAACTCCTCAAGGCCGTGTGTGAACAGGCCGAAGGTCGCATATGCGATTGTGCGGGCTGCGCCGCGTGCCTTCAGATTCTTCGCGAGATCAAGCATCGAGCCGCCGGACGCAATGATGTCATCCGCGACAAAAACGGTCTTGCCCTCGACCGGGTTGCCGAGATACTCATGTGCAACGATCGGGTTTTTGCCGTCAACGATCTGGGAGTAATCACGGCGCTTATAGAACATGCCGAGGTTGACGCCGAGCATCGAAGCATAATACATGTTTCTGCCGAGCGCGCCCTCATCCGGGCTGATCACCATGAAGTTATCCGCCGACATATCGAGATCCGGGAAGGTGCGGAGCATGGTCTTCAGCACCTGATAGGACGGGATCACATTGTCAATGCCCATCAGCGGAACGGCGTTGTTGACACGCGGATCATGTGCATCGAAGGTGACGATATTCTCGACGCCCATCGACTGGAGCTCCTGTAGTGCCCATGCACAGTCGAGCGATTCGCGGTAATTTCTGCGGTGCTGTCTGCCACCGTAAAGCAGCGGCATGATGATATTCAGGCGGTGTGCCTTGCCGGAGGCTGCCTGAATGATACGCTTCAGATCCTGGAAATGGTCGTCCGGGGACATCGCGTTCTCGCGGTCGAACATTTTGTATGTGCAGCTGTAATTGCCGACATCAATGACAATGAACAGGTCGAGTCCGCGCACGGTGGACTTGATCAGTCCCTTGCCGTCGCCGGATGCGAAGCGGGGGCACTCACACTCGATGAGGTAGCTCTCGTCCGGGATTCCGTTCTCGTTTGCCCAGCGGACAAGATAGCTGTTGATCTTCTCCGCGAGCTGTTCTGCGCCTCTCATGGCGATAATGCCAATCGGCGCGACGCTCTTGGTCTTGCGGTACAGTGCATCGGTGGCGGCTGCTGTCATATCTGATACATCCTTTCGCTTTCCGCTCAGAGGCGGTATCTTTTTTCAGCGCATCAGCGCTTGAATCCATAGGATCAGTGCGTCTGCTTACTTACAGAAGCAGTCAATATATCGGTCGATATCCGCACGGATGATCTCGCGGGCGGTGTTCGCGTCGCCGAATTCATCCACAGCGGTAGACTTCTTTTCAAGCTCCTTATAAACCGAGAAGAAATGCACCATCTCCTCGACCAGATGCGGCGGGAGATCGGCAATGTCGGTATAGCCGTTATAGTTGGGGTCATCAAACGGAATTGCGATGATCTTGTCGTCGCGGTGTCCCTGGTCGATCATGCGGATGACGCCGATCGGGTAACAGCGAACGAGAGTCATCGGGAAGAGGGTCTCCGAGCAGATGACAAGCACATCGAGCGGGTCATTGTCATCGGCATAGGTGCGCGGGATGAGACCGTAGTTTGCGGGATAGTGCGTTGAGGTGTGCAGGATGCGGTCGAGCTTGATAAGGCCGGTTTCCTTATCGAGCTCATACTTATTCTTGCTCCCCTTGGGGATCTCCACGACGGCGACAAAGTCATCCGGCGTGATGCGCTTCGGGTTGATATTATGCCAGATATTCATGAGCAATCATCCTCCTTCGGACACAGTACACGCTGATAATTTCATTCTCAGTATATCACAAATCAGGGGCACTGTCAATCGGCACCGGCAATTTTGTGAAATCTGCATGAATTCTGCGGCAAGCGGCGAAAATCCGCAGAAGTTAAGCTAAGATAACTACTGAATAGATTGCATTGCAGGCGCATATAATACGGTAAATCAGAATTCAGCATAGCAGGTTTCGATGCTCAGCAGCATTTTGAAGAAACGAAAAGCAACGCATCCCGCAAAGAGCGAGGGGAAACCACAAGGGAGGGAGAAGAACCTCGCTGCGCTCGGACTCTCCCCCCTCCCTTAAGGTCTCCCCTCGCGCTCCCCTTCCTTATCTCTCCTCTCTCTGTTTCGGTTGATGTACCAAAGGGGGATGGGGGATCAGGAAAGCGGGGGCTCGGGGGCGAAAACCTAAGGGGGAAGGGGGGTGTGAGCGGAGCGAATCTCCCCCTTTTCCCTTGGGTTGTCACCCCCGCTTCGTGAGAAGCAGGCAGTGTCGGCACTGTTCGAGCCTGTTGCAGTCAGTGTTCTGCCAGCGGCGCCGGTGCGTCCAAAAGCTGCGTGCAGCAGCGTCATACCTTGCCGCTGAGCACTCTCTGTCAGTCGCCCGGACGGCAAAACGCCTGCACGGGCTCCGTGCAAATTCCGATTTATCGCTTGCAAAGACATACGCCCAAAAATCTTCTCAGGAGGTCATCATATGAAAGAGAAATCCCCAGTCAAAACCACAGCGTTCTGGATCATCTTCTGTCTCGGCGTCGGCGCGCTCGCGAGCTTCCTCACCCGCCGCGGGCTCGAAGCCTTCGACACAATTCAGAAGCCGCCGCTCACGCCCCCGCGCATCGTCTTTCCGATCGTCTGGACGATCCTTCTGATCCTCATGGGATGGGGCTTCGCCCGCGTGCGCCTTCTCGCGCAGGATGATGCCGCAAAGGACCGCGCCACGCTCGCCTTTGCCGTGCAGCTCACCTTCTTCTTCTGCTGGATGATCTGGTTCTTCGGACTCGGCTGGTACGGCTTCTCGGGCATCTGGCTCGCCGCGATGATCCTTGCGGTCGGCGTCCAGACAGGCGTTTACCGCGTCATCTCGAAGCTCGCCTCCAATCTCCAGATTCCATATCTGCTCTGGTGCTGCTTCGCACTCTATCTGAATCTCGGCGTATGGCTGCTGAACAAGCCCTGACACGGGATGCCCCGGAATCCGCTCCGGGGCATTCGCTTTGCCCGCATTCACACAGGATTTTCATGTTTCAGCTATTGCTTTTTCCCATTTTATATGCTATAATAGTATAAAGCGCCCTATGCCCAGAAGACATTTCTGTGCTCCGGCGAAATTTTACCCACACTGGAGGGACTCCCAATGCCCGAAGAAAGAAAACCTGTTGAAAACCCTGTTCTGGTCGATGCGATGGCAACCTTTAAGCTCGATCTCACGAACCGGGAGCATGAAATCGCATTCCTGAAAGCGGCTGTCGAAGCCCGCTATCTGCTGCCCGCACAGGTGCAGCCCGATCCCGATGCGCAGCCCGATGAAGACGGCAAGACCAGAGCACGCATCGCATTCCAGATCATGACCAATCAGAAGGGCGAGCAGTTCATGCCCGTCTTCACCGATGAGGTCGAGCTCAAGAAGGCACGCAACTTCCAGCCCGGCGAGCGCGTCCAGATCGCTGTCATGACCTTCCAGGATATCTTCAATTTCATCAAGTCCAATGAGCCCATCCGCGGCGTGGTCATCAATCCGTCCGGCAGTGCGCTCTGCCTCATCCGTCAGCAGGTCATCGCGATCGCAGAAAACGATTTCGACATCGACAAGCTGATGGAAAGAGCTGCGGCAGCGGCAGCGGCAAGAGCACAGCAGCAGGCGGTCAACATGGTCGGTCCGGAGGCACAGCAGCAGCGTGAGATGGAGCGTGCCGCACAGCAGCAGGCGTTCCAGCAGGATGCCATCCGTCAGGCTATGGCAAAGATGGAGGCGGACAAGGCTGCCGCTGAGGAAGCACCCGATGCAGATGATGTCATCACCGACGATCTGCTTGATCAGATCAAGGCTGTGCTGAAAAAGCAGAAGACCGTCAAGAAGGCTTACATTCATCCGGAGGTCGAAAACGGCGAGCAGTATCTGCTCATCGCGCTCGAAGCGGACGAATCTGCTGACATCGAAAGCATTTCCGCGCAGATCGCAAAGGATTGCTCGGATTACTCCGATCTGCCCTTCGACTGCGTCGCTGCAAGCTCCATCCGTGCCAAGGAGCTTGTCGCAAACGAAAAGCCCTTTTACGAGAAGAAGCGCTTCGGTCTCTTTTAATCTGTGCATACGCGGCAGAGAGGGTCGCTTTGCATAATAACCGTGCGTACCGGCACGGCAATTCCAAGAGGGGGAATGTTCAAATGAAAAACGGCAAATTCCTGGCGATGCTTGCCGCAGCCGCTCTCGGCGTGACCGCAACGGTCGGCGTCACAGACGGCAGCACATTCCGTGAGCTGAATGTGCAGGCAGCAGATGACACCCAAGACGACTGGCTACATGCAGTCGGCAGCCGCCTTTATGACAAGGACGGCAACGAGGTCTGGCTGACCGGTGCAAACTGGTTCGGCTTCAACTGTTCCGAGCGCTGCGCACACTATCTCTGGAGCGCAGACTGCGACGATCTGCTCCGTGAGGTGGCAGACCGCGGCATCAACATCATCCGCTTCCCGTTCTCCTCGGAGCTTCTGATCGAGTGGATGAACGGCGAGCTCGCACCGGTTTCCGGCGGCGGCTTGCAGGCAGCCTATAACCCGCCCACCGATCAGGTCGGCGAAGACGGCACTGTCACCAAGGCAGGCACCTACGGCTACATCAACCACGAGTTCGTTGAGGCAGACGGCAAGACCAATGTCGATTCAAAGCATGCCTGGGAGATCATCCTCAGCAAACTCAAGAAGTACGGCATCAAGTGCTTCATCGACGTCCACAGCCCGCATGCCGACAACTCCGGCCACGTCTGGAACACCTGGTACGGCAAGGCAGGCGTCACGACCGAATCCTGGATCGAGTCGCTCGTCTGGATGGCAAATGAGTATAAGGACGATGACACGCTGCTCGGCTTCGACCTCGAAAACGAGCCCCACGGCAAGGGTCAGGAGGGTGACGCTGCTGCAAAGTGGGACGGCTCCACGGACGAGAACAACTGGGCTTATGCCGCGACAAAGTGCGCAAATGCGATCCTGAAGGTCAACCCGAACGCGCTGATCCTCATTGAAGGCGTTGAGCAGTCGATGAGCGGCGCAATGCCCGGTGACTACTGGGGCATGGGCGACCGTATGACCAATTCGCCGTACATCGGCGCATGGTGGGGCGGCAACCTCCGCGGCGTCCGCGAGTGGCCGATCAAGCTCGAGGGCACCGGCAATTCGCAGATCGTTTATTCTCCGCATGACTACGGTCCTTCCGTTTACGATCAGACATGGTTTGCAAAGGACTTCACCGAGCAGACACTGCTCGACGACTACTGGCGCGACACCTGGGAGTTCATCAACCACGAGGACATCGCTCCCCTGCTGATCGGCGAATGGGGCGGTCATATGGATGACGGCAAGAACCAGAAGTGGATGACGCTCCTGCGTGACTACATGATCAAGCATCACATCAACCACACCTTCTGGTGCCTGAACACCAACTCCGGCGACACCGGCGGCCTCTGGAAGAACTTCGCTTACAGCCTCGCCGCAACGACCGACAAGAGCAACGGCACCACGATCACCTGGGAAGAAGACAAGTACGCACTGATGGAAAAGTCGCTCTGGCAGACCCAGAAGACCGGCAAGTACATCGGTCTGGATCATCAGCATCCGCTCGGCATCAACGGCACAGGCCTTTCGCTCAGCGAGTTCTACAAGTCCTATGCAGGCACCGAGGGCTCGAACCTCGACGGCGGCACCATCGTGAACGGCACGAATCCCGAGCATACGCAGACCATCGTGACCAATGATACGACCGCCACTACCACCACGACTACTACGGCATCCTCGGAAAAGCAGGACGGCGTTCCGATTTACGGCGACGCGGACTGCAACGGCGAAATCGAGCTTGTGGACGCTGTGATGCTCTGCAAGGCAGCCGCAGGCGTGGATGGCTCTGAGCTCTCCACCAAGGGCTTCATAAACTGTGAGGTCACCGGCGACGGCAAGATCGACGGCAGCGACACAATCAAGCTCCTGAAATTCCTCGCAGGTGCGATTGATTACATCGAGCTCGCACCGCCGAAGGCATAAGAAAACTGCATAACGCAAAAAGAGAGCCATCGCAAAGATGGCTCTCTTTCTTTCGGAAACAAATCAATTACGGATCCTCAACCGGAGACAGCGACGGATCTTCCAGTGCAAACTGGAGCGCATAGGTCGCATCCCAGACCGGCGTGTTCTTGTAGTCATCAATCGTGACTGCCAAAGGATATGTGCCCGGATATGCGCCCTTCATGACGCCGACGCCCTGGCAGCCGTCCCCCTCGAGCTTGAAGCAGATTCCGTCGAGATGCTGCACATCGCTGAAATAATTTGCGAGCTTATAATACAGGATCTTGAACATATCGGGATTTGTCTTTCCAAGCTCCGTCGGCAGATCCAGACTTATCTGGTCATAGATCTTCTCACCCGTTGTCAGGCGGCACCCGACAAGCTGACGCGGCGGAAGATCAATCGCTGCCATCTCGACCATCGCTGCATTCAGCGAATTAAACATCTGCTTTGCTGCATCATTCTGTGAGGTGATCTTCGATTTTCTCACATAGCCGAGCATCGCAGGGACGAGAATCGCAGCCAATACACCGATGATCGCGATCACAACGATCAGCTCAATCAATGTAAAGCCTTTCCTCTTCATGATATAACCCTCTCTACAATCGCCATGCAATTATGGCGGAAACCGACAAAAAAGGTGCCAATATACACGAAAGCCCCCGGAATGCGGGGGCTTCGTATTACACTTGTAAATCTACCTCTTATCGAGTCAGATTAGCTCTTTGCATAGCCCAGAGCCTGAGTTGCGCTGGTGTAATTACCGGTGTTGTAATCATCGACGGTCATTGCCTTCGGATAAGAACCCGGATATGCGCCGTTCATAGCTGCTGCTGCAACGCAAGCGCCGCCCTTATCGATGGTGAATGCGAACTCCTGAACCTTAGCAACATCGCTGAAGTAGCCGTAAACCTTCTTGTGAAGGATGTTAATGAGAGAATTACCGGTGTAATTGCTGTCAGCAGCCCAGGTAGAACCGCTCTGGTTGGTGTAGTCAGAACCGGCAGCTGCGCCCAGATCCTTAATCTTCTTGTCCTCAGAATCCATATCGGTGAGGGAAGAGTTCAGAGCGTTGTAGATGGACTTTGCAGTGGTGTTAGCGGTAGTGACCTTGGACTTCTTGACGTAGCCGAGCATAGCCGGAACCAGGATAGCTGCCAGAACACCGATGATCGCGATAACGACGATCAGCTCGATAAGGGTAAAGCCTTTCTTTTTCATGATAAATTACCTCCTCAAATCTTGGGTAGCGGTTCATCGCCGCTTGGATCAGAGTATCCAGTCACCGCGTCGACGTCAAACGCCGTGCTGTTTCTCTATGGTCTAAGTATATCATAGACGCGCCAAAAAGTCAAGGGTTTTTCGCGATTTTTGGACTTTGTGAACAAACTTTTACGAAAGTCGCTTTTTTGGCAGATATTCGATTTTCGTTTTCGCTGTTTTGCACAAATCTTGTTACTGCTTTGTTACCGGCAGTGCATGCAAATGCGTGCTTCTTGCGCCCTGCGGCGGACATATTCCGCGCATGTATAAACAAATGCGGACCGCCCCGGGATACGCCGGAGCGGTCCGATCATCAGCCGATAATACCCTCGCGGGTAATGACAGACTGACCGCCCATCGCAGTGAGATAGCGATAGAACTCGGTCTTGTCCTGGCACTTTTCCAGTGCATCGACCTCGTTGACGACATTGTTCTTGACAAGGCGTGCGAGCTCCTGGTCCAGCGACATCATGCCGTGTGCCTTACCTGCCTGGATGGAGGAAAGGATCAGGTGGATCTTGCCCTCACGGATCATCGCAGCGATTGCGTCCGTGACGTTCAGGATCTCCATGGCAGCGATACGGCCGGTGCCGTCCTTGAGCGGGAGCAGGGTCTGCGACACAACGCCGACGAGGACGTTTGCGAGCTGTGCGCGGATCTGGTTCTGCTGATGCTCAGGATACACGTCGATGATACGGTTGATGGTATCCGGCGCGGAGGTGGTGTGCAGGGTCGAGAAGACAAGGTGACCGGTTTCAGCCGCAGTGATTGCAGCCTGAATGGTCTCGAAGTCACGCATCTCACCGACGAGGATGACGTCCGGGTCTTCACGAAGTGCAGCTCTCAGTGCGAGGGCGAAGGACGGAACGTCCGCGCCGACCTCACGCTGGTTGACCATGCAGCGCTTGTGCTCATGGACATACTCGATCGGGTCCTCAATCGTGATAACATGCGCGCTCTTGTTGCAGTTGACATAGTCGATCATGCCGGCGAGCGTAGTGGACTTACCGGAACCGGTCGGGCCGGTGATCAGGACAAGTCCGCGGGGACGCATCGCGAATTCAGCCATGATGTCCGGCATGAAGAGGTCTTCGAGCGTCGGGATGTCGTTGCGCAGAAGACGGATCGCGATGGCGATATGGTCACGCTGGAAGAAGATGTTGCAGCGGTGACGGTAACCTGCTCTGGTCGTGTAGGAGAAGTCCGTGTCGATGCGCTTGGTCACATTCTGACGCTGCATCTCGTTGGTCATCTGCTCGACGATCTCAGCAATCATCTCGTCAGTCATCTCGGGGAAGCCGCCCATCTTGCGGAGCTGGCCGTGCAGACGGACAACCGGGTTGATACCGACCGTGAAGTGAAGGTCAGAGCAGCCCAGGGAACGGACATCGTTCAGAACATTATTGATGTTAATGGTAGGCATGATAAATCCTCCGTATATAATATGATAGCAGTGCAGAAATTACACAGCGTAGGTAACACGGATCAGCTCGTCGATGCTCGTGACACCCTGCTGAACCAGATCGGACACGTTATCACGCAGCAGTTTGGTACCGTTTGCACGCGCTGCGTTCTCGATCTCCTCGGAGCCTGCACCGTTCGCAATGAGCGTGGAGATGCCGGAGGAGCACTGGATGATCTCGTGGATAGCGGTTCTGCCGCGGTAGCCGTTGCCGCACTCATGGCAGCCGACAGCGTCATAGACCGGGACAGAGTGATCAATATGCATGAGCTGGTTCTCTTCCTCGGTGGACATTCTCTGCTTGCGGCAGGCCGGGCAGAGCACCTTGACGAGACGCTGCGCGACAACGCCGATCAGAGAGGAAGCGACCATGTATGCGGGGATACCCATGTCAACGAGACGGACGATGGTGGAAGCCGCGTCGTTGGTATGGAGCGTGGACAGAACAAGGTGACCTGTGATAGCGGCGCGGATACCGATTTCAGCAGTTTCGGAGTCACGCATCTCACCGATCATGATGACGTCAGGGTCCTGACGCAGAATAGAACGAAGCGCGGCCGAGAAGGTCATGCCGGACTTGACATTGACCTGGCACTGGTTGATGCCGTCGATCTGCTTTTCGACCGGGTCCTCAACGGTAACGACATTGACCTCCGGGCGTGCGATTGCGCCGAGCGCTGCATACAGGGTGGTAGACTTACCGGAACCGGTCGGGCCCGTAACGAGGATAACGCCGTGCGGGCACTTGATCATGCTCTGGAAGAGCTTGAGGTTATAAGCGGACATACCCAGCTTGTCGAGGGTACGGGTCTTGATCGCGCCGGTGGAAAGGATACGGATAACGATCTTCTCGCCGTGCACCATCGGGAGCGAGGAAACACGGACGTCGAGCGTGATGCCGTCAACCGTCTGCGAGAAACGGCCGTCCTGCGGGATACGCTTTTCTGCGATGTTCATGCCGGAGATCAGCTTCAGACGGGTCGCGAGCTGATTCTGCACGTTGGAATTGACGTTCATCAGGGTGACAAGGTCGCCGTTGACACGGACACGGATCTGGGTGTACTTCTCGAACGGCTCGATATGAATATCCGTTGCTTCCATACGGAACGCATTTTCGACAATCTGCGTTGCCAGCTTAACGATCGGCGCGCTCTCGACACGGTCCTTGGACTCGTCATCGTCGATGATCTCCTGATTTGCACCGACGGAATCGAGATCGCCGAGGTCAGACATCTGATATGCCTTACCGATTGCCTTCTTGATCGAAGCACGGGTTGCGAGCACAGGGATCGCATCAAAGCCGGTCTTGACCTTGATATCTTCAAAGATAATGAAGTTGACAGGGTCATCTGTTGCAACAGTCAGTCTGCGTCCGGTCTTGTTGATGGCGATGACGCAGTGCTTGTCCGCCATATCCTGCGGGATCAGGCGTGCGATCTCGCCGTCGACCTCCACGCTGCTCAGGTCCACATACTGCACCTGCAGCTTCACGGAAAGTGCCTGTGCGAACTTGACGTCCGACATGAAGCCCAGCTCGACGATCACATCGCCGAATTTCTTGGGCGTGCCGTTTGCCGCAGCCTCGCGCTGCGCCGCCAGCACCTGCTGGAGCTGTTCCGGTGTGATGTGACCCTCCTCAACGAGGTAGTCACCGATTCGGATGTTTCTCATAATCAACCTCCAAAGCTCTTGAAAATTTTGCGAATCTGTGTTAAAATAGAATAACAGTACAAACCATGAAGGAGGTACCGTTATGTACCAAGGTTTTTTCGGAGCATTTCTGCTCGCCGCCCAGACGGGCTGGAAGGAATGGCAGTATTATGAGGATGACCTCGCGCACTTCCTTCTGCTTGCGATCCCGATTATGTTTCTCTACGGCATCTGCATCGGCAGCTTTCTGAATGTGGTAATCATCCGGCTGCCGCGGGGGGAATCGCTGATCAAGCGCTCCTCGCACTGCATGACCTGCGGCGCGAAAATCCGCATCATTGATCTGATTCCGGTATTCAGCTGGCTCTTCCTTCGCGGAAAATGTCACAGCTGCGGAGAGAAGATCTCGCCGCGCTATCCGATTGTCGAATCGCTGAACGGCCTGCTCTATGTTGCAAACCTGCTCATCTTCGGCGCGAATCTGAACATGATCCTGATGTGCTGCTTCACATCCGTGCTGGTCGTGATCGGGTTTATGGACTGGGACACGATGGAGGTCGATCTGCGCGTGCTCGCATGCATCCTGGTCCTGACGGTTCCGAGCTTCTTCGTTGTCAGAGAGCTGACAATCTGGGACAGACTGATCGGTGCTGCCTGCGTCGGAGTTCCGTTCTTTCTGATCGGAGAAATCAGCCGTATTTTCATCAAGAAGAAAACCGGCGAAGACTATCGCGGCATTGAGCTCGGCGACACATACCTGATGGCTGTATCGGGTCTGTATCTCGGCTGGAAAGCAATGGTGCCTGCTGTGTTCATCGGCATTCTTCTTGCTGCAATCTGCGGACTCATCCTTAAGAAAATCAGCGGTGATTCAAAGTTTGCGCTGTGCCCGTATCTCTGCGTCGGACTGCTGATCGGTGCAATGTTCGGCGAAGAGATCGTAAACTGGTACATTGAGCGGAACGCATGGCTCTTTGAAAGTGAGACGATTTCGTATTATTCTTCCTGTTTGTTCCCCACAGTATAAAATGAATCGGAAAATCGGGCAGCCGGCAACACCGGCTGCCTGATTTTTCATGCTGTTCGGTTTGCGTTCCAGGGGTCAGCTCGGCTGATTATCAATAAACGAGCCGTTGGTGTAGGTCGTTTCCGGAAGGGTGTAGATGAAGTAGAATCCGTCAAACGGGAAATTCCATGTACCGGTGTGTGCATCATAAGAGGTTAACTGGTTAATGTCAATCGCCGCGAAACGGACTCTGGTATCTGCCGAGTAGACCAGATCGGGATCGGTCTCATCGTGGTTTGCAGTCAGCAGATAATCAAGACCGGGTGAAGAATACGCTGCACTTGCATCGAGCACGTTCTTCATCGAGAAGGAAGAAACCGCACGCTCGGTGCTCGGAACACGGATCAGACCGGCCGCTTCCTTGTTGACGCGGAGCTCACTCATCGAAATTGCGATGGTGAAGTCTGCGGGATTGAAGGTCGCCAGATCGGTGTAGGTTTCCATCAGTGCACCTGTGCTGTCCATCAGGTCAAACCGATAGTCGAAATTGCCGTAGAGCTTCTCGTTGACATACCAGTCTGTCACGCCGGTATCGACGGACGAGACAGGGAGCCAGGAGCTGTACGTCGCGGTGTCGATCGTCGTGTCGTTGATCGAATTGACGACCTCAGGCCACTCATCGTGATTCGGGTCGTAGTTGTTGAACCAGAACTTATAGAGAATCATTTTACCGGAGTTCACATGTGCGTCCGTGAAGTCGGAGACAACCTGGTAGGTATTCGTCCGGAGAGTCGCCTCGCTCACGGCTGTGTTATCGAATGCAAGCACGTAAATGTAACCTGCCGAGTCAATCGCACGGCGATTCTCGAAGAAATACTCATAGAACTCCTTGACGTGATCCCGCAGCTCAGTCGAGACATCCGGCGTATCGGTGTAGCTGACCGTATCGCTGTACGGCTTGTAATACGCATAGCCGCGGATGCGGTTGACGTATTTCAGGTTACCTTCGATCGAGCGCTTCATGTTGTCGATACACGCTGTCGTGCTTTCAAAATTGGAGCTGCGCACATAAAATTTCGTGACAGGATCCAGCATTCGAACCGCACTGAACATAATGATTGAGAACAGAGCCAGCACGATGATCAGCTCGATCAGCGTGAAGCCTTTGCGCGTTTTTTTCATGCCGCTATCACTCCTTTCTGTCCGCCGCGGCACCCGCACACGAGCTGCATGCGGGAGCCTGCGGGGAACGAATCCACGGTGAAATCAGAGCTTCTTACTGATTGATGCCCTGAACAAGTGTGAACCTGCCGTCAGCAGCGAGATTATAGATTGCTGCGGACTTGATGTTCCGCTGATTGCCGGAAGAATCCAGAATCCATGTGACATAGCGGATGACAACGGACTCCTGCGGATAATTATCAGAATTCGCGATAAAGGTGCCGTGTTCGTCGTTGATCGGCTGACTTACGCCGCCGGTCAGGGATCTCATGTCACAGTTCACGACTGCATTGATCTCGACCAGCCCGTTCGGATGAGACGTGTCAGGGAACGGGATCGAGTTGTTGACATATTCACCGGTCGTGGTATCCAGCGTAAAGGGACCGACATCCGAGGTGATGCTGTTGATCGGGAACGGATACGACGAATCGACGCGGATACGGACGGTGAAGGTGCCGGCCGGAGAGGTTGCGGAAGGCGGCGCATAGACAAGATACTTGTAGTTTGTGCCGGCGCTTCTGTCCTCCAGCCCGCTCTCATTCGTGTAACGCGCAGTATACTCGGCGGCACCGGAGGGAATGCTCTCGGAGCCGTACATGATCTGCAGCGTGCGCGGTGTCGCTGTCATGATACCGTAGCCGTCTTCCGTACGGCGGTTATCAGCGAACTTTGCCTCATAAGCGAGACGCTTATTGAGCTGGTTGGTGATGCGCATTGTGCCGTTGACGCACGACATGATCTCGACCATCAGCAGTGCAAGCACGCCGTAGACCGCCATGGAGACGACAATCTCCATCAGTGTCATGCCTTTGAGATTTCGCTTCTTCATCTGAAACTCCTTTCTCATCAGCCTGCACCCATGTGGTCATTGCTGAAGTAACCGCCATCAGGATCGAGCATGTTGCTCGCGTCTTCCCACTGATTCGCCTCATAATGGTACTGGGTCTGCGGATCGCCGGGAGGAGTGGTGTCCGTAGTCGGCTCGCCGATCTGACCTGCAAAAACTGTCAGCGGGAGGTTCGGGAGCGAGCAGGATCCCGCATAGATCGAACCGATGAACTTGAAGTTTCTGGTGAAGGACTGCGGCGCAGAGGAGTAGCTCTCGCGATAGCTCAGTGTGATCTGGTCGAATGTTGTCGCTGCAAGGTTGAGGTTCGTCGTCGGAGTGATCACAGCACCGCAGAGCCAGCCGTCATTCGAGAATGTCATGTTGCCCTTCAGTGCACACACGAGGTTGTTCGGGATCAGCTCGAACTTGTACTTATTCTTCGGATCCGTCATGGTATCCCAGCCTGCATCGCCGGGGTAGAGCACATTCTGAACGAAGTCTGCATTCTTCTGGTTGATCTGATAGTAAGCGCCGCTGGAGTACATCTTCAGCTTGGAGATATCCCAGCTGTCGTATGCCTCGCCGGTCTGTGCGTTGATGCCGTCAGCACTCGGACCCATGAAGTAGATCACGACGTCCTGTCTGGAAGCATGTGCGCGCTGATGTGCTGCGGTGGTGTCAGCATACGCAGACGGGCTCTGGTAGCCGTTGGTATACTCAGCGCTGTTGTTGATCACGATGACCGGGTTCTTGGAGGTGTTGCCGTAGAAAGCAACGACCAGCGGATTCGATGCATTGTAGTTACCGACAGTCGGATCAATGAAGATCGGCTCGCCGCTGTAACCTGCGCCCTGGTTATTGTTGTAGCCGCCGTTGAAGTCTTCCAGGTTGATTCTGCAGCTGGAGTTGACGACAAACGCATTTGCGAGCGTTTCCGTTTTTTCAACGCCGTCTGCGTCATGGCCGTAGACCGTGACATTCTGTCTCTTTGCAGGATTGAGGCAGTACATATCGACCTCGCCGCCTACGCGCCAGTCATAAGCGCGGAAGCTGAGCATGCCGTCGTAGTACGGAAGATCATTACCGGAATTGTACTTCTGCTTGAGCTTTGTGTAGCTGTCGATCACGCTCGGATCGCCTGCTGCAACATTGGCATCCTGCGTCTCGAGCTCGCCGATGAAGGCGTTGTTGCCCGGGTCAACAGGTGTGGTGCACGGGAAGTAACGTGTGCCGTACTCTGTGCTGGTACGTGCGATGCTGGTCCAGGTGTGACCCGCAGCCTTACTCTCCTTGACGAGGTAATCGCTGAAGGCCTCTGCGCCGCTCGCAGTTGCATAGCCCGGCTTGCCGTCCGTGTCTCTGGTATCCCAGCGGACATATCTGTAGAAGATCTCATCGAGTCTGCTGCAGAACGGGAACAGGCTGTAGTCGTAGTTGTAGTCGTAATTGGTGCTGCCTTCGTAGGTGTGGGTGCCGCCCGGGGAGCCTGCATCCGCCCAGGTATAGCCCTTACGGGCGTTCTTGATCGCCGTGCAGGTTGCGTTATAATCCGCGCCGGTCACGGTGATGCCGAGGCTCTCGATGAATGCGGAGGTCGCGCTGTTCGCAACATCGGTGCCGTCAGCCTTCTTCTCCTTGGCATCTGCACAAGCAGCCGCGAGCTCATCGACCTTCCAGCCGCTGCCGTCGCCGACGGTATGACCGTTGACAACGATCGTGCCGTTGCTGAAGGTGCTGCCCGGAAGGACATAGACGCCGCCGGTTGCTTCAATGTTGACATTGCCCTCGACTTTGCCGGCAAGAACCAGCGCACCGTAGATGTGAACGGTGTTGTTGGTAGACTGACCGTCATTGAACTTGAGGACGCCGGCGGGGTTCGTCATGATGAAGTCGCCGCCGAACTTGATCTGGTTTGCAGCACGGAGCTCAACGGTTCCGTTGTTGCTGATGAAGTCGCCGCCGACATAGCCGCCGCCGTAATTCGACTTCGTGACATTCGTTTCGATGAACTGCGCAAGCGCCGTGTCAGACTTATATTCGATGTGGCTGGTCAGCGCCGGATCATAGAGATAGATGTCGCCGTAAGCCGCAAACGAATTGTTTCTGTTGTAGATTGCGCCTGCGTAGAGGTTGGTCGGGGTCGCATTCTGAGTGCCGACCTTCGGGGTGCCGGGGTTATTGCCGTTGCCGGTGTAGCCGATCGCGATATTCTGACCTGCCAGCGTGCCGTCAACGTAGACATACGGGAGCTCCTTATACATCAGAGCGGGGTTATCCGCAGTGATGGAGTAAGCGCCGATGCCGTTCTGCACGTTCATGTTGCCCATGATCGTGACGCCGTGCTGCGCTTCGATCGCGAAATACTGCGAATTACCGGTGAGGAACGTACCGCCGGTAGAAAGGAGATTACCGGCCTGCTCACCGTCGTTGCCGAGGGTAAACTTCGTAGTGACATTGCCCCACTGATCCTGCCCGTACTGGGTTCTGCCGAGCGGGAACTCGGTAATGCCGATCGTGCCGGAGCCGCCGCCGGATCCGTTATCGGTGCTGCCGCCGCCGAGGGTGACAAGACCTGCCTCAGTCATGCCTGCCAGCGGGCCGGTCACTGTCGTGCCGGGTGTCGGCGGGGTGGTTGTGGTGGTCGTGCCGAAGTTGCTGACTGTCAGCCAGCTTGTGGTGTTCGGGCGGGAAGATGACTCACGGACATTTGCGTAGATGAAGTTGGAGATGCGCGCTTCTGCGCGGTTGTGCTCGCTGCCGACCGCTGCCACAGCAGTGATCTTCCAAGCCTTCTGCTTGACGAGCTTATTGTTCTTTTCGTCCCAGATGAAGTTATCCGAGACAGGCTCGATCGTACAGTTGACAAGCTTCTGGCCGGAATCGTTTTCCGCAACAGGAATATCGGTGCCTGTGAAGTCAACCGTAATCGTGTCGCCGTCCGCCGAGATATAGTTAAAGAACGATTCCTGGCTGTATGCGTCTTTTGTGACCGCTTCGAGCGCTGCCTGCGCTGCAAACTGCGCCTGCGTCTCGAAGTAGGTGTAGTACGAACGGCGCTGCGCCGCGGTCGTGAGGATCAGCGTGGACATCAGGAAGACGACCATGACCAGCATCACGCCGACGACTGTCAGCAGCACGGAGCCCTTGACTTTTCCTTTCTTTGGAGTTTGGTTCATAAGAAACCACCTTTCTCATGTGCGGATAGCCTTCTTGAATTCAAGAAGGCAATCCGTCGATTCATTCAGCGGTCTGCTCAGCGGGCTGTTCAGCGGAGGTGTAGGTCTCCCAGCCGCCGTTATCCCACATTGCGGGATCATACTTCGGACCGAGGTCCGGCTTTTTCGGCTCCTGCATGTAGTAGACGGTGTAGAGGATGGTGACATCAGCGGTACCGCCCTTATCCTCTTCATCAGATGCAGAGGGCTGAGCCGGAGCTGCCTGCCCCTCTTCACCTTCAGCCGGCTGCTGGACAGCGGTCTGTGTGTTGTCCTGCGTGAGGCCGCCTCTGAACTTATAGTCAGAGATCGAAATGCTGTTGATGAGCATAGCGTCCTTGTTCTTCACTGCGTAGTCGTGCACTGCATCAATCATCGTCATGACATCTTCGCGGTTGATGGTGATCGTGAAGGAAGAGGTGCCGGCGCCGACGGTCTGACCCGAACGGGCAGAGAGGACATCGGACTCCTTGCGCTTCTCAGCAGCTGCCTTTGCGAGGGAGCCGTCCATATCTGCTGCTTCATAGAGCGGATATGTCACGATGCTCGGGGTGTAGTAGTAGTAGCTGAGTGCTGCGGTCATCTCATCGCTGACGGTATAGCCGCCGGTCAAGCGTGCGCCGTCTGCGACGTTCTGCTCGGTGTTGCCGAACTGCTCGCGGAGGAAGTTATCGAGTGCGACGGAATCCATCTCATCGGTGAAGTTGAGGGAAATATCGGTAGCCTTCTTGAAGTGCTCCTCGATCTTATCCTGGCGGGTATTGATGTTGTTGAACTTATCGAGCTGGACGCTCCACGCGGACTTGAGGTCATCGCGTGCCTTTTTGTCCTTCTGGAGCTCCTGATACTTCGGCTTGATGAAGATAAAGATGCCCGCGCCGAAGATGATGATGACACACATAACAAGTAAAATGATTCTATCACGATATCCGAATTTCATTACTCTGCCTCCTCTTCAAGGGATACACCGTCGCCCTTCACCTGAATGGTGAGCGGAAGGGTGATTTTGACCGTACCGTCCTCGTTATCGGTAACGGTTGCGGTCGGCTGTGCTGCGGGCTGTGCTTCGCCCTCGCCCTCGCCCTCAGGCTGACCCTCAGGCTGTGCAGGCTGTGCAGCCTGCTGTGCCTCCGCGTCGTTCTTGAGGAAGGTCACAACGTAACCGCTATACGGGACATTGTAGATTTCCTTATCGAGCTTGCGGAATGCAGCGATCAGGTCTGCCGGAAGCTTCTGGAACGGCTCGTCAATCTTGCCGCGCATTGTCACATTCATGCTGTAGTAGCCGTCAGCATAGGCGATATTGTCAATATCATAGTACTGGCTGAAGTCAGCCTCGGTTCTTGCCTTGCCGTTCAGCGCGCTGTCTGCCTCGATCTCTTCCTTCCATGCATCGGTGACGACATCATGGATGGTATCCTCGATCAGGTCATAGGTCTTGGAGAGCGGGTACGGGCGGCTCGAATACTCATCGTAAGCAGTGGTCACGCCGTCAAGGTAGGTGCGCATTGCGCTCTGCTTGGCGTCGAGATCTTCGAGCTGTGCGATCAGATCCTTGCAGTATGCAGATTCCTGCTTATCCTTGATCTCCTGCATCTCATTCTTGACGACCTTATCCTGGATTGCGAGCACGAGCCATGCCACGAAGCAGAGCACGAGGGACGCAACGATCGAACCGATCAGGATGAAGTAGTAGGAGGAATCAGACTTGATGCGGTTGTTGTTGACGGTATCCGTCTCGAGGAGGTTGATGCGCTCAGTGTCCTTGTTGCGCTTGAACATTGCGCCGATCGCGTTGGCGTAGGAGGAGAACTCAAGGTTCTCGTAGCCGTGGATCTGGGGCGGGACGCTGATGATGCTGGTGCGGATGCCCATTTTCTCGAGCTCATTGGTCAGGCGGACATACTCACGGGTATCGCCGTAGAAGACGACATTCTCGATTGCAGCAGCGCCCGGCTTGCTCTTCTGGAACTGGAGCATACGGAAGATGTTTTCGTTGACGGCCTCGAAGACGTAGTCAGGAGAGTCATCGTAGTCCTCAGCGGAAATGGATGCGAAACGGGAGAACGAAAGCTGATTGTCCTCGTAGAGGTTCAGCGAGATGAAGTTGTTGTCGATCTGGACAGCGAGCAGCGGCATCTTGGACTTGACCTTGGTGTCTGCGAGCAGCACCTTGGTGATGCAGTTACAGCCGATCATAACGCTTCTGAGCGAGATCTGGAGCATGTTGAACACGCGCTTGTAGCAGTCAACGACTTCATACGGGCAGGCGGTTGCGAGAACCTTGACGCCGCCCTCGAGCTGGTCGGAATCACCGACGATAATATAGGAAACGGAGTAGGACTCGTCGATACCGAGTGCGGTTGCCATCTCAGCACGGACCATCTTCATGAAATCCTGCTGCTTTTCAGCCTTCTGGATATGCAGTTCCTTGAAGATTGTCATGTTGGAGGAGATGCTGACGATTGCTTCTTTGTCAGGCATCTTGTTGGTACGGAGCACCTGGTTGATGAGGGTTGCCAGACGCGGAACGTCGCGCACATGGCCGTTTACGATGACCTCTTCCTCAAGGTTCAGGGTTGCCGCAGAGCTGATACGGATCTTGCCGCCGCTCTCAGAGCCCTTGATAATCCTGATATTACGGTCGGTAATGTCAAAGGAAAGCATTGTATGTAATCCACCTCTCTGATTTTATTTGCATGGGATCAGTCCGCGGCGGCGCAGATTCTGCCGCCGCAGACGAACGCTTTTGGTTTGCTTGCCGGACAATTCTCTGTCCGAACGGGTTTCCTTCGGATCAGGTATTCTCCATGCCGCCGAGGGAGCCGTACAGTGCCGGGAAGAACGCGCCGCAGACGAGACCGATAACGATACCCAGAACGATGAGCATGACCGGCTCGAGCAACGAGCACAGACGCTTGACAGCGGCGTCCGCTTCTTCGTCGTAATACTCAGCCGTCTTTGCAAGGATGTCATCCAGCGCACCGGCTTCCTCACCGACGAAGATGATGGAGCAGAACATCGAAGAGAAGATGTCAGCTCTCTGGATCGAGGAGCTGAGCGTTTCACCGCTCTTGACCTCATCCACGATCTCGCGGAACTTCAGGGAGATATAAGAATTGTTCAGCGTATCGGAGGAGCGCTTCAGGCACTCGACCATCGGCAGACCGGCGGAATACAGAGAAGCCATCGTCTGCGCGAAACGCGCTGTATAAATGGTGGTAACGAGCTTGCCGAACGCCGGTCCCTTGATAATGAACTTATCCCATTTGAGCCGGAAGTCTGGCAGCTTCAAAGCGTAGATGAAGACGAACACAATGACAAGAACAATCGCAATCAGGATGAACCAGTGCTTTGTCATGAATTCGCCGATTGCCATCATGGCTGCGGTCAGCGGGGGGATCTGCGAAGGATCATCATACAGATCGGTGAAGGTCGGCATGATGAACACGAAGACGCCGATGACGACCGCGATCGTGATGACGACGAGGATGATCGGGTAGATCATTGCGGACTTGATCGTGTTTGCGATCTTGTTCTGGTTAGCGTAGTAGTCGGAGAGTCGCTGCATGATGACGTCGAGCGAACCGGATGCTTCACCGGCGGCGATCATGGAGGTCATCAGCGTCGGGAAGACGCTTCCGTGGACTTCGAGGGCGTCGGAGAAGGATTCACCCTTCTGGACGTTCTCGTAAACGTCTCGCCAGACGTTTCGGGATGCTTCGCTTTCCTGTTCCTTGCAGAGAATGTCAAGCGCCTTGACGAGCGTCAGACCGGAAGTCAGCATCGCCGCCATCTGACGGGTCGCGAATGCAAGCTCCTGTGTCTTGAACTTCTTGACCGTCTTGGTGTTGGTGGCACGCTCCTTGAACTCGGTCACATACATTCCCTTTTCGCGGATTCTAGCCAGAAACTCAGTCTCGTTCTCTGCCGTCATTTGTCCTTTTCGGACATTGCCTACTGCGTCTTTCGCCGTATAGGTATAACTCGGCATAAAAACCACCTCCTGTGCTTCGTTAAACGGGCGGCAGCGGTCTGAGCCGCACCGATGCGCCCGCAGATATGTCCTGTGCAGCTGGTTGCTTTACACATGGACGCGGTCAGGACACGTCAGGTGCATCTGCAACAGGGCATAGCAATAGCCACACATAGATCCATAGAATAATTATACCACAGAAAAATCCGGATTGCAATTATTTTTTGTCCAAATTTTTCTAAGTTTTTTTAGTTGTTTCGACTAACCTGAGACTTCATCCCGATTTTTTGCCTCAGCCATCGACTGTTTGATGATGACGCGCCCGGGGATGACGTGCCTTGCGGCAGGCTTCAGCGGGTCGCGGAGCCTTGCGAGCAGCAGGCTGACGGCGGTATGCGCCATCTCTGTGAGATCGACCTCGACGGTCGTGATCGCGGGGACACACATATCGGACACGGTATAATTATCGTATCCTGTGACGGAGATATCCTCCGGCACGCTGAGCCCCATCCGCTGCAGGTCGCCGATCACGCGGAAGGCGGTCTCGTCGCAGTTGCAGACGAACGCAGTCGGGAGCTTCCCGGGATATTTCAGCTCCGGCAGCAGATTGCCGTTCGCGAAGCGGTCCGGGAGCGTCCACTCCTCGTGATACGGGATGCCGTTTTCCATCAGGCAGCGGACATATCCGAGGAAGCGGTCGTGAATGCTGCTGGTCGCGGTCACCGTGCCGATGAAGCCGATGTCGCGGTGGCCGAGCTGCACGAGCCGGTCGGTGATGAGGTAGCTGTCATAATAGTTATCCGAGATGACCGCGTCGATCTCGCTGTGCTTGTCGTAGAAATCGAGGAAGATCATCGGGATATGGGTCGCGGCGAGCCGGTCGAGATAGGATCTCGCAAGCTGCCCGACGATGATGAGCCCGCGCACCTGTCTGTCTGCGACGATGCGCGGAAGGACACCTTCCTGCTCGTCGGCAGCGGAAACGCTCTCATAGACAGAATAGAGGTTATGCTGCGTGAGCTCCTTGGAGACGCCTGCGGTCAGGAACCAGTAAAAGGTGCCGCGGGGACCTGCAAAGCGCTCGCTGGTGAGGATGCCGACGCTGCCGCTCTCCTGCTGCACATCGGCAGCGGGTTTGCGCGGGGAACGCGGCGCGGAAGGGCGGTACCCAAGCTCAGATGCGCGTGCGCGGATCTTCTGCTTCATTTCCTCACTGACGCCGCCCCGGTCGTTCAGCGCATTCGAGACTGTCACGACGCTGACGCCCATTTCCTTGGCAATGTCAGACATACGGATCCCGTTTTTCATGCGGTATCCCTCCGTTGCACAGATCGCATTCCGTCATGTGTAAAACGCCTTATATATATTATAAAAGGTATATGGAATCTGTGCAGATATTTTTCTTATTATAGCACATTCCTTTGATTTTGTAAATACCCGGGAGAAAAAAACTTTACGTATATTTTACACGGAAACGCCGCGATTCGGCACAAGAATTCTCCTATTTGTAGTTTGCACGTAAAATCCGGGGGAGGAATCTGCCTATCAGCTATGTTGTTTTGTCATTCCAAGTGTCAGATTGTGCACGAATTTGTGCATCTTGCAAGAATTTCGCAGCTCATTTTTGTCAATGTTCGGACACTTGCCCTCTTGCACTTTATTGCGATTTGTTGTATGATATTGATATGTGAGGCGGCAAACGGCGTTCCTGACCGCTGCGCTGCTGCATACACCGAACAGAAACATAACAACATGTGAAAGAGGTATTGATTATGACCAAGAAACTGCTTGCTGCGCTCTGCGCTTCCGCAATGGTGCTCGCTGCATGTACTGCATGCGGCGGCAGCTCCTCTGTGGCTGAGTCTTCCGCTGAGACCACCACCACCGCAGGAACCACCACGACCGCTGAAACTGCTGCTGTCGTCGATGTTGCTCCGTCCGCAGATGATCTCGAGATCGAGCCGGCTGTTGTCGCAAAGAGCGGCGATGCCATCCTCGCAATCGCTGACGGCCAGTGGTGGGTGCAGTACTGGGGCTCGGATGAGGATATCCTCACCTATGACGCAGGCGTTGCCCCGATCACCGGCGACGGCGACTACACCGTCAGCGTCAATGTCGGCACCACCGGCGCACAGTATGATATCACGGATGGTCAGGGCCCGTTCGAGGGCTATGTATGCGAGGGTGTCTCGTTTGCAGCCGTCAAGGTGATTGACGGCACCAAGCTCTACCCGAACATGAGCATTGAGATCAAGGAGATCCGCGTGGACGGCAAGGCGATCAACCTGACCGCCAAGAACTACACCTCCTCCGATGACGGCACTGAGATGCGTGCGAATATCTACAACTCCTATGTCAGCTCCATCCCGGAGGACGGCCACACGGCTGCCGGCGCTGTGAGCGGCGAGTTCGGCGAGTATTCTTCGATGATCCTTGACCCTGCCGATGTGGCAAAGTGGTCGAAGATCGAGGTTGACTTCACTGTCACCGGCACCGGCGATGCGGCTGCTGAGGGCGGCGACACCACCGACGCGACCGGCGAGGCTGCTCCGGCTGCGGATACCACCGCGGCGGCTGCCGACACCACCGCTGCTGCTGCTGATACCACTGCGGCTGCTGCACAGTAATCTCCGCATGCACACATAAACGCAATGAGGCGCCGAGGGCAGAGATGCTTCCGGCGCCTTTTCTGCGCTGCCGTCATAAAATCTTAAAGTGCGAAAAGCCCCTGACAGATTGCATTTTTTGCAGAAATGTGCTATAATAGCATCAGTTCAGTCTGATCCCGATGAGATTCGCGTATTTTCACGCAGAATCGGAAAGGAACCAATATGACACACACACCCGTGCTGGTCGTTATGCTGACATACAACGACTGCACCGTCTCAGATGCCGCAGAAATCTTCGCACAGTGTAAGGAAAGCGCCGCGGAATACTGGGGCTTCAAGGAAGCGCCGCTCCCCCTCCCTGAGATGCAGGCGCTCTTTGCCGAGATGAAGCGCTGCGGCAAAAAGACCGTGCTGGAGGTTGTCGCCTACACAGAGGAGGAATGCCGTGCCGGTGCGGAAATGGCAGTCGCCTGCGGCTGTGATTATCTCATGGGAACCGTTTTCTCGGATGCGGTCTGCGCGCTCTGCAAAGCGCACGGCATCCGCTATATGCCCTTTGTCGGCGAGGTCTTTGACCGGCCCTCTGTGCTGGAAGGCAGCATCGACGGGATGATCGCCGAGGCAAAGTCATATCTTGCGAAGGGCGCATACGGCATTGACCTGCTCGGCTACCGCTTCACCGGCGACGCTCCCGCGCTGATCCGGCGCTTCACCGAAGCCGTCGGCGCACCTGTCTGCATTGCGGGCAGCGTCAACAGCTTTGCACGGCTCGATGAGCTGAAAGCTATCTCCCCTGCTGCCTTCACGATCGGAAGTGCCTTCTTTGACGGCTGCTTCGGCGGGAGCTTCCCGGAACAGATCGACAAGGTCTGCGCCTATATGAAAGAACCGGCGGCTGCGTTATGCTGAGTCAGTATTACCCCTATGAATGTGCGGAAAGCGTCTTTCGGATCGACACCGAAAAGCTCCTTGCGCGGGGGATCCGTGCGATGATCTTTGACATTGACAACACGCTTGTGCATCACGGCGATGACGCGACGCCGGAGATCGAGGCGTATTTTGCGGCGCTCCGCGAGACCGGCATGAAGGCGCTGCTGCTCTCGAACAACGATGCCCCACGCTGCGAGCGGTTCATCAGAAACATGCCGTGGCTGCCCTATGTCTGCGATGCGGACAAGCCCGATCCGAAGGGCTACCGCAGGGCGGCGGAGCTGCTCGGCGTATCCCCTGCGGAAACCGTGGTCGTCGGCGACCAGATCTTCACCGACATCCTCGGCGCAAACCGCAGCGGCATGGCAAGCATCCTTGTGCATTTCATCCGTCTGCCGGAGGAAACACACATCGGCAAACGGCGCTATCTGGAATATGTGATCCTCTTTCTGCGGCGGCTTCAGAAGAAGTATTGCGGCAGGCTCGGGGATATTCTGACAAACGAAAGGGACTGACCCATATGGCTGAGAAAAAACAGCGCAGGCTCTTCTGTGAGATCAGCCCGCTGACCTACGCGATCTCAGAGGCAAAGGAGAAGCTGCTCCGCTGCTGCAAAAATCTCGTAAGCTCTGACAAAATCGCGAAAACGCACACCGAAGAAAAACTGCCCTGCGTCGTGTCTGCATACAGCTCCGGGCTGATCAAGACCGGCAAAGGCATCGACCCGAAATTGCAGGAAAACAAGGCGGTGAACATCGCGCTTGCATCCGCAAAAATCAGCGGGCTCGTCATTCACCCCGGGGAGACCTTCTCCTTCTGGCAGACCGTCGGCAGCATCACAAAGCGCAAAGGCTACCGCGACGGACGCATTCTCATCTGCAACCGCCTGACTGCCGGCATCGGCGGCGGGCTCTGCAATCTCGCAAACACGATCCACTATATGGTGCTGCACAGCCCGCTCACCGTGACGGAATTCCACGCACATTCCGATGCACTGGCGCCCGACCACGGCAAGCGCGTGCCGTTCAGCTCGGGCACATCGGTCAGCTATAATTACATCGACTACCGCTTCCGCAATGACACCGACCGCAATGTGCAGCTCGTGCTCTGGTGCGCCGACAACCGCCTTTACGGAGAGCTCCGCAGCACAGCGGAATTCCCGTGGAGCTATGCGCTGGAGGAGGAGGATCACCACTTCCGCAGGGAGGGCGACAAGTATTACAGATACTCGAAGATCTACAAGGTGACAACGGAAAAAGCAACCGGCAGGGTCACGGAGCGCACGCTCGTCCGCGACAACCGCTCGAAGGTCATGTTTGATCCCGCGGAGATCCCGCCGGAGCTGATCCGGAAATAAGAAACGCAATGCCCCGAAGCATTCCAAAGTGCTTCGGGGCATTGTAATATTACGCGGTTACTATGATAAATCAGAATGCGCAATTCGCAATTGTTGTGTCGGCCGGCGCCGACGAATTTTGAATTGGGATCCCTGCGCTGCGTCTGGTTTGATTCGCAATCATCGAGCCCCTTTTTTTCGCGGCTCCATGGGGCTTGGGACGGAGTCCCACGATAGATCATCGTCGTAAGACGATACCGCAATTGCGCATTGCGAATTGCGCGTTGTAAATTCGGCTATAGTGTAATAATAATTATAGTATGGAATCATCGCAGGGCTTTGCCGATTCTCGAACCGTATCGCACAATCGTCTCGGCGCCGTTTTCGGAGTTGCGCAGAATCTGCGGGTCGATCTCTGCCTTGCCCGCCTCCAGCATCAGCACGACGGTCGAGCCGCCGAACTCAAAGTATCCCTTTTCGATGCCGCGCTCCATATGCTTCCCGTGCGGGTGGTTCACAATCCTGCCGACAAACATCGCGCCGACCTCGATCTGTAAAACCCGCCCGAAATGCTCCGTGTGCAGCATCGTCACAGTGCGGGTGTTGGTGTGATACACCTTGACATGCTCCGCGGAAACGGGATTGACCGTGTGCAGGATGCCCTTGATGCAGCGTGTCTTGCCGACCTCACAGTTGTCGGGATAGCAGTAGCGGTGATAATCGTCCGGCGTCAGGCGGAAAATGAGGCACTGCCCGCCCGCATATGCCGCCGCGAGCTTCCGGCAGCCGAGAAACGCCGCCGTGCTGTATTCCGCGCCCTTGACGGTAAACCGCGCCTCCTCCGTGACCGGCACGACAAAGAGCTTCGCGTCGCAGGGGGAGATGAGCGCCTCGGGGTCGCGGTCAATCGGACGCGCCGCGGGCTTGATCGGGCGCGTGAAAAACGCATTGAAGCTGCGGTAGGTCTCCTCGGCGAAGTCGTCCATTTTGATGTGCTTTTTCAGCACAAAGGGCGGGATTGCCGCCGTCGAGAGCGGGTGATCGAGCGCGGCGCCTGCCAGATACGAGACAATCGGCTGCGTCAGCAGCTTCAGCGAAGCACGCCCGACAGGATTGCCGTAGAGGAGCTTTAAGAGCTTCCCCTGAGAAGCACAGGAATCCGCCGTCGGATTCCCTTCGCGGTCACAAATCATCAGGCCCTTTTCGGCTGCGATTTTTTCTTCCTGCGGTTCCGACATGGCGGATTCCTCCATTCGATTCAGTTTTTAGTGATGCAGATGCTTGAAGATCAGCAGCGCGAGCTCCAGCGCACCGGCAACGATGAACAGCATCATCACGCGCATGCCCGGCTTTTTCAGCGTGAAGCGCGTAACGAAAAGACATGCAATCACTGCATAGACAATCGTGCCGACAATCGGGAACGCCTCGCCGATGTCATTGCGGAAGGCAAACAGCAGCGGAATGATCAGCGCGACCGATGTGACCGGCAGTCCCTCATAGACCTTTCTGCGCTCTGTCGTCACCTGCTGGCGCTCCTCCTCGGAGACATTGAAATATGCGAGCCGGATCAGCGCCGCGAGACTGTAACAGCTGTAAACCGCGATGCAGACCGGGTGCTGCATGCCGATGCTGAATGCGATCATCGGGGGCAGAAGCCCGAAGCAGACCATATCCGAAAGCGAGTCGATCTGAATGCCGAACCTGCACTCCTGCGGGGTGCGGTTTTTCTTGGTCTTTGCGACCTTGCCGTCAAACATATCGCAGAAGCCTGCCAGCAGCAGCATGATGATCGCTGCATTCGTGCTGCCGTGTGCCGCGAAATAGAGCCCGACGGAGCCGCAGACAAATCCAAGATATGTCAGTATCACTGTATAGCTATAATAGCCGATCATTGCCATCCCTCATCCTAACATAACGATGTCATAGTCCTGATTCTATTATTATAGCAGATTTCGAGCATTTTTGCAAGTACTTTTTGCAGGTTTAACAATTCTTCAGATTTTGGCAGACCTGACGCACAAGCCGCTCTATGATGCTGCCGCTGCGCACAGCGCCCGCTGCCGCCTCCGGCGAAAACCATTTCGCCTCGGAGACCTCGCCCGAGAGCCGGAAATCCGGCGCCTCTGCGGGCAGATCCGCCGCAAAGCAGAGCATGAGCTGACCGCGGCTTTCGTGCCACGCGCTGAACTGATACCGCAGCGAGAGCCCCGTGAGACCGATCTCCTCGGAGAGCTCGCGCAGGGCGGCATCCTCGGCGGTCTCGCCGGGCTTCATGTAGCCCGCAACGCCGACAAAGGTCTCGCGGTTTCCGTAGCTCTGCCGGATCAGACCGATCTCGCCGCGGCTGCTGACCGGCACGGACAGCACGCATGTGCTGAACATGTCAAAGAGCGGTCTTTCGCAGTGCGTACACCACGGCACGGCGCCCTCATCGCCGAGTGTGCGCGGAATGAGCTTTTCTCCGCAGTCCGGGCAATATGTGAAATGCATACGTCTCAGCCCTTCTTCTTTTTTCTCACGGCAAAGGTGACCGCACCGATCAGCACGAGCACGCCGCCCAGTCCTGCTGCGGGGATCCATGCCTTGCCGGAAATGATGCCTGCGCCCTGCTCTGTGGTCACGGTCGTGACCTGGGGAGGCGGCTCGGTGTTTTCGGTCTCCGGGAGCGGCTCCAGTTTGATGCCCTCTGCCTGCGCATAGGTCTTCGCGGCTTCGGTGTTGGAATAGAGCGTCAGAGCGGTGCTCATCTTGTCATACTGCGAGGTATCGAGATTCCAGACATAGCCGAATGCCTTGTCGCCGATCGACGTCAGCGTATCGGGAAGATAGACGGTTTCCAGATCCCTGCATCCCGCAAAGGCGTAATCGCCGATCGCTGAAAGCTGATGCCCGACGCGCAGATAGCGCAGGGTCTCGCAGCCGTAGAACGCCATATCGCCGATTGCCTGCACCTTGTCGCCGAGCGTGACAACCTGCAAAGAGGTGCAGCGGTAGCATGCCGCTCTGCCGACGCGCTCGACCGAATCCGGCAGAAGCAGCGTGGTAAATGCGGTGTTGCCCTCAAAGGCGGAGTCATTCACGACGCGCACGCCGTCCGGGACATGCACCTCGGTTTCCTTGCCGGCATAATGCAGCAGATAGTCGCCGAGCATGAGAAAATCGCCGGAAAAATCGTTGTAGAAAGCAGTGTTCACAAAAGCTGCCGCGTCCACATAGTCAAAGGTCGCGGGGGCTTGAACCGTTTTCAGCTCGGGGCAGTTGTCGAAGGCGCCGTCCCAGACGGTCTTCACGGAGTCGGGAATCGTGACCGACTTCATCTCGGCGTGATTCGAGCAGGCATAGGGGCCGATCACGGCGACATTCGCAGGGATCGTCACATCCGCCGCCGTGCCGTTGTAGGCATAGAGCACGCCGCCGCCCAGCACGGTGAAATCCTCCTGCCCGCTGAGATAGAAGGGTGTGCTGTCAAAGGCGAGATAGCCGATATAAGTGACGCTCTCCGGGATTGTGACCTCCGCGAGCAAATCGCACTCTGCAAAGGCGCGGTAGCCGATCGAGGTGCAGCCTGCGGGGATTGTCATTTTCTTCATGTAGGCATTGCCGGCGAAGGCTTCGTCGCCGATCTTCGTGACTGTCTCCGGCAGCACGACCTCATCGGCATAGCAATACTGGAACGCACGCTGACCGATCTCGGTGACGGCTTTGCCGTTCACATCCGCGGGCACGGTGACGACCGGCTCGTCAAACCAGCGGAAGGATTTGAGCCGCAGCGTGCCGTCCGGGAGATCCTCAAACTCCATTGAGCCCAGTGTCTCCCCTGCTGCGCCGGTCGTTTCCGCGGGCGCTGCTGCGGCAGTTGTTCCGGTGTCTGCGGGTGCTTCCTGCTGTGCGGCAGTTGTGGTCTCCGCGGCGCCGTCCTCTGCCGCCGAGACGCAGTACATCATCCCTGTGCCGCACACGCCGGCAGCCAGCAGCGCACAGAGCAGCTGTCTTCCTGTTCTTTTGTATCGTTTCATAGATTCTCCTCAGAATTGTCAAAATAAAAGGGGGACTCCACAACCCGCGGAGTCCCCCGTTGTTCAGCGTCCCTGCATCAGAACTGCTGCGGGATGGCAGCAGGCGTATGCTCTGCCGGGTAGCCGTCCGCGCGCACGACCTGCACATGGTTATACTGCGGCATGCCGGTACCTGCCGGGATCAGCTTGCCGATGATGACATTTTCCTTCAGACCGAGCAGATAGTCGCTCTTGCCGTTGATCGCGGCATCGGTGAGCGCCTTTGCGGTCTCCTGGAAGGATGCCGCCGACATGAAGCTCTCGGAGGACGAAGATGCCTTGGTGATACCGAGCAGCGTCGGGCGGAAGGTGACCAGTCTCAGATCGGTCTCACCCGCGTCGATGCGTGCCTGGATCCCTGCATTGATCGCATCCACATCGCGCTTATCGACCATTGCCTCCGGAAGCAGCGTGCTGCTGCCCGGATCTGCGATCATGACCTTGCGCATCATCTGGCGCAGGATGACCTCGATGTGCTTATCGTTGATGTCAACCGACTGCTGACGGTAAGCGAACTGGATCTCGTCGATGATATAGTCCTGCACCTTCTGCACGCCGAGGATTTCCAGCAGATCCATCGGGTAAATGGAGCCGGTCGTCAGGCGATCGCCGCGCTGGATCTCTGCACCGTCACGGATGGCGGGTGCGAGATGGTAGTTATACGGGATCGTGTAGGGCGTGGAATCGGTGTCGGTCTCGGGATCGTGAATGATGATCGTTTTGATGCCGTTGTCCTCGCTGAGGCGGACGATGCCGGAGCTCTTTGCAAGGATTGCGCCGTTCTTCGGACGTCTTGCCTCGAACAGCTCCTCAACACGCGGAAGACCCTGTGTGATGTCGTCACCGGAGTTTGCGATACCGCCCGTGTGGAAGGTACGCATCGTGAGCTGGGTACCCGGCTCACCGATGGACTGTGCGGCGATGATGCCGACTGCCTCACCGACAGAGACGAGGTTGCCGTTTGCGAGGTTGATGCCGTAGCACTTCGCGCAGACACCCTTCTTTGCCTTACAGCCGAGGACGGAGCGGATCTTGACATGGGTGATGCCTGCCGCAACGATCTTGTCTGCATCGGCAGCGGTCATTGCGCGGGTCTTCGGAATGAACAGCTCGGACTTCTCGTCGCGGAGATCCTCGACGAGGTATCTGCCGATCAGGCGCTCCTGCAGCTTTTCGAGGTCGCGGTGACCGTCGTTGATGCAGTAGACCTCGATGCCCTCATTGGAGCCGCAGTCAACCTCGTGAATGATGACATCCTGCGAAACATCGACCAGACGGCGGGTCAGGTAACCCGAGTCAGCGGTACGGAGAGCGGTATCGGCAAGACCCTTTCTCGCGCCGCGGCTGGAGATGAAGTATTCGGAAATGTTCAGACCTTCACGGTAATTGGAACGGACCGGAATTTCGATGGTCGCACCGGAGGTGTTCGCGATCAGTCCGCGCATACCTGCGAGCTGACGCAGCTGGTTGATAGAACCACGCGCACCGGAATCCGCCATAATGTTGATCGGGTTGTACGGGTCAAGGTTTGCCTTCAGCGCCTCGGTGATGGCGTCAGTTGCCTGCTGCCAGACGCGGCAGACCTGCTCGTACTTGACCTCGCCGGAGATATAGCCGAACTGATACTGCTCGTTCAGGCGATCCACCTTTGCATCGGCTTCCGCAAGGATGCTCTTCTTCTCAGGCGGGATCGTCGCGTCGATGACGGCAACGGTCAGACCCGACTTGGTGGAATACTTGTAGCCGAGCGCCTTGATGCGGTCGAGCACCTCAGCGGTCATTGTGACGCCGTGGATGCGGATGCAGCGGTCGATGATCTTCGAGAGGACGCCCTTGGAGACGGTCTCGGTGATCTCGAGGTCGAATTCATGCTCAGGATCGGTACGGTTGACGAAACCGAGATCCTGCGGAATGATCTCATTGAAGATGAGCTGGCCGACGGTGCAGCCGATGATGCGGGATGCCTTCTTGCCGGCGGTCTCGCGGGTGACGCGCACACGCACTCTCGAGTGCAGCGTGATGTCGTGCTCATTGTATGCCATCATTGCCTCATCGACATCGCGGAAGACCTTGCCCTCGCCGGGCTCGCCCGACTTCTGCATCGTGAGGTAATAGGAGCCGAGGATCATATCCTGCGTCGGGACGGCAACAGGCTTACCGTCAGACGGCTTCAGAAGGTTATTCGCAGCGAGCATGAGGAAGCGTGCCTCAGCCTGTGCCTCTGCGGACAGCGGCAGATGGACAGCCATCTGGTCGCCGTCGAAGTCCGCGTTGAAAGCGGTACAAACGAGCGGATGGAGCTTCAGCGCTCTGCCCTCGACCAGCACCGGCTCAAACGCCTGGATGCCGAGTCTGTGCAGTGTAGGCGCACGGTTCAGCAGAACGGGGTGATCCTTGATGACATGCTCAAGTGCATCCCAGACGTCGTCGTTTGCACGGTCAACCATCTTGCGGGCGCTCTTGATATTCTGGATCTTGCCGATATCGACAAGACGCTTCAGCACGAACGGCTTGAAGAGCTCGAGCGCCATCTCCTTCGGGAGACCGCACTGGTAGATCTTCAGCTCCGGACCGACAACGATAACGGAACGGCCGGAGTAGTCAACACGCTTACCGAGCAGGTTCTGACGGAAGCGTCCCTGCTTGCCCTTGAGAATATCGGAGAGCGACTTGAGCTTGCGGTTGTTCGGGCCTGTGACATCCTTGCCGTGTCTGCCGTTGTCGATGAGCGCATCGACCGCCTCCTGAAGCATACGCGCCTCATTGCGCACGATGATATCCGGCGCCTTGAGCTGGAGCATGCGTTCCAGACGGTTGTTGCGGTTGATGACTCTGCGGTAGAGGTCATTCAGGTCGGAGGTGGCATATCTGCCGCCGTCGAGCATGACCATCGGGCGGATATCGGGCGGGATCACCGGCAGCACGGTCATGATCATCCACTCGGGACGGTTGCCGGACTGACGGAATGCCTCAAGGATCTCAAGGCGCTTCAAGAGCTTGCCGCGCTTCTGGCTCTTGGCAGTAGATCTGCCGGTCGCCTTCTCATCGAGCTTCTTGACCTCTTCCTTGAGCTGATCGCAGGCCATGTCGAGGTTATTCTTCCACTCATCCTCAACGCAGTCGCAGTAAGAGCACTCACGGCAGTTGTGACCCATTTCGCAGCTGCGGCAGACATCGAGCTGATCGGGCTCCAGAGAGAGCTTGCCCTCTGCGATCATCTTGTCGCGGAACTTGTCGTAGCGATCCTGAGAATACTCCTGCAGGAGATGCAGAATCGCGCCGGCGCCCATCTCAGCCTTGAACTCGCCGGGGAAGCGCTTCTGTGCTTCCTCATACTCCTCCTCGGTCAGCGTCTGCTGCTTCAGGAGACCGGTCATGAACTGTCCCTCATGAACCGGATCGGGCTCACCGGGATCGGTGACGATATACTTCGTGAAATAGATGATATTTTCAAGATCCTTCTGGGAAAGATCGCCGAGCACCTGACGGATGCATGCGGGCGTGCCCTTGAAGTACCAGATATGCGCGACCGGTGCTGCGAGCTCAATGTGACCCATTCTCTCGCGTCTGACCTTTGCGCGGGTGATCTCAACGCCGCAGTTCGGGCAGACTCTGCCCTTGAAGCGCACCTTCTTGAACTTGCCGCAGTAGCACTCCCAGTCCTTCGTCGGTCCGAATATCTTTTCGCAGAACAGGCCGCCCTTTTCCGGCTTCTGTGTGCGGTAATTGATTGTTTCCGGTCGCTCAACCCTGCCGTAGCTCCACTTGCGGATCTGCTCCGGGGAAGCCAGACCGATCTTGATGGAATCAAAGGTGGTGAATTCCAAAGCGTTACCTCCTCATCGTCTATAATGCCGGTGCATGCCGCCGCTTCCGTGCTGCGGCACACATCGGATCATGGTTCATACAATGGGATCTGCTCACAGATCCTCGTCGGAGAAGCCGTCGTCGGTTTCCTGATAGGCAGCGGCGTCATCGGGCTCCTCGTCAAAGCCGAAGTCATCGTCGTCCTCCGACTTCGCACCGGGCTCACCCTGCTCGACCTCAAAGGTCTCGGTATCCTCGCCGTACATGGCAGTGCCGTAGCCAGCCTCGCCCATCTCGGCATCCTCATAGTGCGTGGTATCGCCGATGTTCTCATCGTCGATCTCGCGCTGACCCTGCGGCGGCAGATCGTCGTCAAAGGTCTGCTTCAGGTCGATCTCCTGGCCGTCCTCATCGAGCACGCGGACATCGAGACCCAGAGACTGCATTTCCTTAATGAGCACCTTGAAGGACTCCGGAATGCCCGGACGCGGGACATTCTGCCCCTTGACGATTGCCTCGTAGGTGTTGACACGGCCGGTCGTATCGTCAGACTTGACTGTCAGGATCTCCTGCAGCGTGTAGGCGGCGCCGTAAGCCTCGAGCGCCCAGACTTCCATCTCACCGAAACGCTGACCGCCGAACTGCGCCTTACCGCCGAGCGGCTGCTGGGTAACCAGCGAATACGGGCCGACGGAACGTGCGTGGATCTTATCGTCAACGAGGTGATGGAGCTTGAGGTAGTACATATATCCGACGGTAACGCGGTTGTCGAACTTGTCGCCGGTTCTGCCGTCGTAGACGGTGAACTTGCCGTCCTCAGAAAGCGGAATGGATGTGGTGTCGATGACCTTCTGCATCGGAGCGAGCGTGAAGGTCTCCTCGGTCTTGCCGGCATTGCGCTCCTCGTTCTGCTTCTGTGCAAGGCGGAAGCACTCGCGGATGTCATCCTCGTGTGCGCCGTCGAAGACCGGCGTCATGATATGCCAGCCGAGTGCCTTGGCAGCCATACCGAGATGGACCTCGAGCACCTGACCGATGTTCATACGGGACGGAACGCCCAGCGGGTTCAGGCAGATATCGAGCGGGGTGCCGTCCTCGAGGAAGGGCATATCCTCCTCCGGCAGGATGCGGGACACAACGCCCTTGTTGCCGTGACGGCCCGCCATCTTGTCGCCGACGGAGATCTTGCGCTTCTGCGCGATATAGCAGCGGACAATCTCATTGACGCCCGGGCCGAGCTCATCGCAGTTGTCGCGGGTGAAGCGCTTGACATCGACAACGATGCCGGATTCACCGTGCGGCACCTTCAGGGAGTTATCGCGCACCTCACGCGCCTTCTCGCCGAAGATTGCGCGGAGCAGTCTCTCCTCAGCCGTCAGCTCGGTCTCGCCCTTCGGGGTGACCTTACCGACCAGAATATCACCGGCATGCACCTCTGCGCCGATGCGGATGATGCCGTCCTCGTCGAGATCCTTGAGGGAATCCTCGCCGACATTCGGGATGTCGCGGGTAATCTCCTCCGGTCCGAGCTTGGTATCGCGGCACTCGAGCTCATACTCCTCGATGTGCACGGATGTGAACACATCCTCGCGGACAAGGCGCTCATTCAGCAGAACAGCGTCCTCGTAGTTGTAGCCTTCCCAGGTCATGAAGCCGATGAGCGCATTCTTGCCGAGGGAGATTTCGCCGTCGCAGGTCGCAGGACCGTCTGCGATGACCTGACCCTCTTCAACCTTATCGCCGACCGCGACGATCGGTCTCTGGTTGATGCAGGTGCCCTGGTTGCTGCGCTTGAACTTGATCAGCGGATACTTGCGGATCTCATCCTCGCGCTCGCCCTCGCGGACGATGACCTCATCTGCGCTGACGGAAACGACGATGCCGGGCGCCTTCGCGAGCACGCAGACGCCGGAATCGACCGCTGCCTTATACTCCATGCCGGTGCCGACGAACGGGCGCTCGGTCTTCAGGAGCGGCACAGCCTGACGCTGCATGTTCGAGCCCATGAGGGCACGGTTCGCGTCATCATTTTCAAGGAACGGGATCATTGCCGTCGCGACGGAAACAACCATCTTCGGCGACACATCCATGAAGTCGATGAGGCTCGGATCGCACTCAAGGATCTGGTCGCGGTGGCGTGCGGTGACACGCTTTCTCGCGAACTTTCCGTCCTCAGTGAGCGGCTCGTTTGCCTGTGCGACGTAGTAGTTATCCTCAACATCCGCGGTCATGTAGACGACCTCGTCGGTGATCACGCCGGTCGCCTTGTCCACCTTGCGGTAGGGCGCTTCGATGAAGCCGTAGACATTGATGCGTGCGAAGGAGGCGAGATAGGAGATCAGACCGATGTTCGGACCTTCCGGCGTCTCGATCGGGCACATTCTGCCGTAGTGCGAATAGTGAACGTCACGCACCTCGAAGCCTGCGCGGTCTCTGGTCAGACCGCCCGGACCCAGTGCGGAGAGACGGCGCTTATGCGTCAGCTCTGCGAGCGGGTTGTTCTGATCCATGAACTGCGAGAGCGGGGAGGAGCCGAAGAACTCCTTGATCGCAGCGGAGATCGGGCGGATATTGACAAACGACTGCGGGGTCAGCGTTTCGGCATCCTGCGTCTGGAGGCTCATGCGCTCACGGATGACGCGCTCCATTCTTGCGAAGCCGATGCGAAACTGATTCTGAAGCAGCTCGCCGACCGAACGGATACGGCGGTTGCCGAGGTGGTCGATGTCATCGGTTGTGCCGAGACCGTCGCAGAGATTGCAGAAATAGCTGATGGAAGCGAAAATATCCTCGCGGACGATGTGCTTCGGGACGAGCAGCTCTGCGTTTGCGCGGATCGCGGTCTTGAGCTTGTCTGCGTCGCCGTCTGCCTCGTCGAGCAGCTCGCGGAGCACCTTGGCGGAGACCTTCTCGATCACGCCGTAGTCCTTGCCGTCAAAATCGGGAATCAGGTCGGTGACATAGGGTGCGATATCGACCATGCCGCTGCCGACGACCTTGACCTCGCGCTCAACGAACTCTGTCGTGAGCTCATGCTTCTTCTCGTCAACATGGGTCTCTCTGACCTCAGCCTCGACATAGACCTCAGAGACACCTGCCTGCTCGATCTGAGCTGCGAGCTCCGCAGTGACCTTTGTGCCGGTATCAGCAAGCAGCTCGCCGGTCATGAAGCTTGCGACCGGTCTCGAAAGGGTCTGCCCGACCAGGCGGGAGCCGACGCCGAGCTTCTTGTTGTACTTGTATCTTCCGAAGCGGCAGAGATCATAGCGCTTCGGATCGAAGAACAGGTTGTTGATGAGCGTTCTTGCGCCCTCGACCGTTGCGGGATCGCCCGGGCGCAGCTTCTTGTAGACCTCAAGCAGCGCCTCGTCGATGTTCTTGTCGGGATCATCGTCGGTGATGCCGTCTTCCTTCTGCTCGATGGTCGCCTTCAGACGGGGATCGTCGCCGAACAGGGCAAGGATCTCCGCATTGGTGCCGACGCCGAGCGCACGGATGAACTTGGTAATCGGGATCTTGCGGTTCTTGTCGATCTTGACCGAGACGACATCGTTGGAATCCATTTCATATTCCAGCCATGCGCCGCGGTTCGGGATGACAGTGGTCGTATAGAGGTTCTTACCGGACTTGTCACGGGTGAAGCCGTAATAGACGCCCGGGGAACGGACGAGCTGCGAGACCACGACGCGCTCTGCGCCGTTGATCACGAAGGTGCCGCTCTCGGTCATCAGGGGCATATCGCCCATGTAAATCTCGCTGCTGGTGACCTCATCGGTCTCCTGATTCCAGAGGCGCGCCTTCACGCGCAGCGGTGCAGCGTATGTCGCATCGCGCTCCTTGCACTCCGCAATCGTATACTTCGGGGTATCGTCGATGCGGAAATCGACGAAGCTGAGCTGCAAATTGCCGGTGAAATCGGTGATTGCGGCAACATCGCGGAAGACCTCCCGGAGACCTTCGGTGAGGAACCAGTTGTAGGAATTCTTCTGCACCTCAATGAGGTTCGGCATTTGCAGCACCTCATTGATCTTGCCGAAGCTCATGCGGGTGTTCCTGCCGACGGGTACCTCCTTCGGCGGGATCCATGCCTTCTGTTCCTCGGTGAGAGCGGTTTGCTGGCTCATGGGCAATTTCCTCCTGTCTTTTGTATCGGTAAAGCGTAAGCGGCTGCACGGCGGGTGCGCATCTCCGGGCTTTCGGAAAAGTCACTGAAAAAAGGACTTGACAAGCCGGAGAATATGTGGTATACTATAGTGCAGAGAAAAGCCGCTTTTGCCTACTCAGGCATTCTACTATTTTACTACCTTATAGCGAGTTTGTCAAGGCTTTCCGAAAATCTTTGGAAGAAATGCCGCGTTCCGCAGATGCAGAACGCGGCATTTTTATGCAATGCGATAGGCAAGCTCTCACAACGTCTCTTTCTTCCCGCATTCGCAGCGGGAAATCAGTAATTACCGGGGGAGCACTTTCGATGGTTCTATGTGGGGACTCTGTCCCCACACCCCTGCTGAGGGGATAGCGATCCCCTCAGACTCCCCTGTCTCAAAATACCCAGCCCCCGTGGGGGCTGGGTATTTTGCAACGGGGTCCGGGGGCCGCTGCCCCCGGCGGGAGTTTGAGGGCAGAGCCCTCATTATAAATCCGCCGGAGGCACTTCTCCCCGGTAAACTCTGATTTGTCGCCGGGATGCTTATTGTTTCTCCTGCGGTGTGAACACATGCACATGCATCAGCGCAGTCTCCGTGCAGTATGGCTCGAACGCGGTCTCATCTGCGGCGGCGCTGTCCCGCGGCGGTGCGCTGAGCGTCACGGTATCATATTCCCAGACTGCATCGTCATTGATCCCGTACTGATGCTGCACGCGGATCATTTGCAGCTTCCCGTCATGCAGTGCAAAGTACACATCATCCGACTCCCCGTCCGTCTCCGGCACCGTATACGGGATGCTCTGCTGCAAAACGCCGCTGCGGTCATAGCAGAGAAGTCCCTTCGACGGGAGTCCTGTATCCACATAAATCCTGCTGCCGTCCGTGAAGACCCGCTGCACGGCGCGGGGCACATCGCATTCTGTCTCCGTCCCCGCCGCAAGGTCACAGATGTGCATGCGCCAGATACCCGCCGTCTCCTCGCTTGCCTCCGCCGCCTTCTGCACATAGCAGAGCAGATCGCCCGAAACGCCGTAGCCGAACATCTGGTCGGGATTCTGCGGAAGCTGCTCGATCACGCCCGTCTGTGCATTCACACGGTAAAGCCCCTGCTCCAGCAGATAGCCGTCTCCGCCCCATTGCTGCGTGAAATACACATAATCGCCCGTGCCCTGCAAATCTGCCACCGCATTCCGGTTGTAGGCATCCCCTTCCGGTGCGCTGCCCGTGATCCATGTGAGACGGCGCGGCACAATCTCGTAATGCCAGAGCGCATAGCATGCACCGTTATTATACTGCGTGCCGCGCAGATCCTCGACCTCGGTCGTCCATTCGACCGTCACGGAGACCCAGAGCGCGCCGCGGTGTGCGATCATCTCGCAGGAGCCGATCTCGCCCCTGTCGCTCAGCACACAGAGCTCCTGCGTCCCGGAGCCGTCCGGCTGCACCGCAAGCAGCACCGCGAGATACGGCTTTTCCGCATCGCCGGTCGCTTTGGTCGCGGCAGCGTAGAGCATGCCGTCTGTATAGGTGAGCGCCGCAATGCGGTACGCGGGCGTGGTTGCCGCACAAAACGCCGAGCCGTCATGCAGACAGGCGGGATTCGCGCAGAGATAGAGCGTTTCGCCCGTCGCAAAATCGGTGTAGCAGATTCCCTGCTGCGTGTAATGCTCGCTGTCTGTGCCGGGGGCACATAGGCTGTAAATCCCCTGCTCCGTGCAGGCAGCGGTACCGAGCGCCTGCGATACAGATACGCTGCCGTCCAGCGTCAGGGATTGGAATTCTGCCGTCTGCGGGAAACGGAAGGCGTTATCGTGGGGCTCACCCGTGAGCTGTGCCTGCATCTTCACCGCCTCCGCAGCGGCATATTCTCCCCTGCTGCCCGGCGTCCGCAGACTGCTTTGTCTGCCGCGGTACATGATCACGCCCGCACCGATGAGGATCACCAGCACAGCCGCCGCTGCCGCAAGCGTTGTCACGCGGAAAATGAGACTTTTATGCGGGTCGGCGGGTCTTTGCAGACGTGCAACCGTCTCTCCGGCGTACTCTGCACATACAGCATCCATCGCACCGTAAAATTCAAGCTGATTCACAGAAATCCCTCCTTTTCCAGAGATGTGCGCAGCTTCTTCCGGGTGCGCAGCAGCGACATCTTCACTCTGCCCTCGCTGCATCCGCACTGTTTTGCAATCTCCGATACCGGCAGCGCGAGCCAGTAGCGCGAGATGAAGAACGCCCGTGCATCTGCCGAAAGCCCTGCGAGGAAGCGCCGCAGCGCGTCCGTGAGCGCATTGCGGTCAACGGCTTGCTCGGTGCCGTCCTTCGCCGCAATATAGGGCGACAGCTCCTCATAGGAGAGCGGCGTCTGTCCGCCGCCGCGCCGCCCGGCATGTGCCTCCGCACGGCGGTTCAGCGCGATATTCCGCACGGCTGTGACAAAATAGCCGCCCAAATTCTCGGGGCATGCGGGCGGGATTGCGTTCCAGAGGCGCAGAAGCCCCTCGCTGACGCATTCCTCCGCATCCTCGCGGCTCTCTGTTATATGATAGGCGATCTGATTGCAGAGTGCGCCGTAAGCGGCTTCCGTCTCGCGGATCGCCTGCTCATCGCGGCGCTGATACAGCGCGATGATCGCGGCATCATCCATTATGTCGCCCTCCTTTGCAAATAAAATCGCACAGTCTGCATACTGTCCTATCTATTATAACAGATTTTCCGCGAAAAGGTAACGCATACAAAAAAACATCCGGCGAGCTTTTGCAAGCTGCCGGATGTTTGGCTCACATGATCAGAATTTGATCTCGTCAATCAGACCCGCGAGATACTTCAGCAGGACGGTCAGGTCATTCATATCAATGCCCTCTTTGCCGTCGCACTCTGCATTCACTCTGCCCTCTGCGGTCAGACCGATGTCGATGCCGCTCGATGCCTTTGCAAGCAGCACTGCGTCGGCAAGCTCAACTGCGCCGTTGCAGTCCAGATCGCCGTGGCGGACAATCTTTGTCTGCTCAGAGGAGGATTCCGTCGAGACTGTGGTGCTCGTGGTTGTGCTCTCGCTGCTCTGCTCTGTCTCTGTGACGGTCGTCGTAGTGGTCGTGGTAGTCGTAGTGGTCTCGCTCGAAGAAGACTGCGCCGGCTGACCGCTCATCGCGACTGCCATGTAGTAGAGATTCGAGGAGCCGCTGCCCTTTGCGACAGTGTGTGCACCTGCGGAAAGCTGCACGGTCAGCACGCCGTCTGCGGGGATATCATATGCGGTGCCGTCCACCTTGACGGTGGTGCCGTCCTTGATGACGAGCGTGAGGGAGCCTGCTGCGGGCATCGTGAAGCCGATGCTGGTCGTGCTCTCCATCTTGAGGCACTGGGTCAGGTTCATGCCCTGATAGGTCATCGTGCCCTTGCCCGTCGAGAGATTGCCGGAGATCGAGAAGAAATTGCTTGCGGTGCCGTTTTCGGTAAAGTTGTGAACGTAGTCGGAAGCAGTCACATCGCCGGTGCTCACGCCGGAGGATGCGGTCGTTGCGGTGGTGGTGCCGGAGGTGGAGCTGGAGGTCGAAGAAGCCTGTGTTACGACCGGCGGATCGGTCGGGGTGACATAGGAGCCGCTGCCGATTGCCACGATCGCGGACTTGTAGCTCGTCAGTGCGGATTTCAGCGCAGTGTTGACGGCATAGCTTGCATCGTCAACGGAATTGTTGAACTGCCACTTGAAATCGCCGCCCTGCATTCTGCCTGCACTTGCAGTGACCTTCGCGGGGACATCCGCGGGAGCATCCGCC
>JAEEGL012268608.1_pt1 | contig 54495 bp, 42 predicted proteins | sample 9134231 | NCBI WGS metagenome assembly JAEEGL01 (sample SAMN16246548, study PRJNA631951) | gut metagenome | biome: gut microbiome; feature: rumen; material: fiber-attached | host: Bos | place: Iran: Karaj | collected 2018-10
CGGATTCTTTTTCTGCGGCATGATCGAGGAGCCGGTTGCATAGGCGTCGTCGAGTTCAATAAACTTGAACTCCCACGAACACCAGAGGATGATTTCCTCGGAGAATCGGGAAAGATGTACCATCAGCAGGGAAAGTGCATTTGCAAGCTCCACGCAGAAATCACGGTCGGATACAGCATCCAGCGAATTCGGGACAGGCGCCGTGAATGCGAGAAGCTCTGCGGTCTGTTTCCGGTTAATCGGATAGGTCGTGCCGGCAAGTGCGCCTGCACCGAGCGGGCAGTAGTTCATACGCTTTGCGGTATCGACCAGTCTGCCGTCGTCGCGCAGGAGCATCCAGACATATGCAAGGATATGATGTGCGAGCGTGACCGGCTGTGCGCGTTGGAGATGCGTATACCCCGGCATGATTGTTTCGGTGTGCTGCTCTGCGATTTTGACAAGCGTTCTGAGCAGATTATGCAGCAGCTTTCGGATTTCTGCAATCTCGTCACGAAGAATCAGACGTACATCCAGCGCGACCTGATCGTTTCTGGAACGTGCGGTATGCAGACGCTTGCCTGCATCGCCGATGCGCTTCGTCAGCTCTGCCTCGACGAACATATGGATATCTTCTGCTGTCGGGTCCATCAGCAGCGCACCGGAATCCAGATCGGCGAGAATGCCTTTCAGTCCTACGATGATCTTCTGTGCATCATCCTTCGGGATAATGCCACAGTCTCCGAGCATCGTTGCATGTGCGATGCTGCCGCGGATATCCTGTGCATACATTCTTCCGTCAAAGGAGATCGAGGAATTGAATGCATTGACAGTTTCATCGACCTCTTTTGAAAATCTGCCTGCCCACATTTTTGCCATATTGATTGATCCTTTCCTTCGGGATGAAAAAACAGACAGGGCGACCTGCGAAAGCCGCCCTTTCCGTCTGAAATGTTTGTTTGATTATTTGCCGCGCTTCTGGTTGAGCTTTGCGCGAACCTTGATCGGCAGACCGTACAGATTGATGAAGCCTGCGGAATCCTTCTGATCATAGACATCGTCCTCATCGAAGGTTGCGACTTCCTCATCATAGAGCGTATCAGGCGAGGTAATGCCTGCGGTGATGATATTGCCCTTGTAGAGCTTCAGCTTGACTGTACCGTTGACGTTCTGCTGTGTGCTGTCTACAAATGCATCCAGTGCCTCACGGAGCGGGGTAAACCACTGACCGTTGTAAACGAGGTCTGCATACTGATGCGAGAGCTGCTCCTTGACTCTTGCGGTCTGTTTATCGAGCGTAATGGTTTCGAGTGCAGCATGTGCATAGTAGAGGATCGTGCCGCCGGGAGTCTCATAGACGCCGCGGCTCTTCATGCCGACCAGACGGTTCTCGACAATATCAGTGATGCCGATGCCGTTTGCGCCGCCGAGTGCATTCAGCTTGCGGACAATATCGCTGCCCTTCATCTTGACGCCGTCCACAGCGACCGGAACGCCCTTTTCAAAGTCGATTGTAACATAGGTCGGGGTATCGGGCGCCTGCTCCGGAGAAACGCCGAGCTCCAGGAAACCGGGCTTATTGTACTGCGGCTCATTTGCCGGATTTTCGAGGTCAAGACCCTCGTGGGAGATATGCCAGAGGTTCTTATCCTTGGAATAGTTGGTATCACGGGAAATCTTCAGCGGGATGTTATGTGCCTCAGCGTAGTCAATCTCCTCATCACGGGACTTGATATCCCAGATTCTCCACGGTGCGATGATTTTCATATCAGGGCAGAATGCCTTGATCGTCAGTTCGAAACGAACCTGATCGTTGCCCTTGCCTGTGCAGCCGTGGCAGATCGCATCTGCGCCTTCCTTCATGGCAATTTCCGCGATTCTCTTTGCAATGATCGGACGAGCAAAGGAGGTGCCGAGCAGATATTTGCCCTCATAGACAGCGCCTGCCTTGACAGTCGGGAAGACATAATCGTCGATGAATTCATCGGTGAGGTCTTCGATGTACAGCTTGGAAGCGCCGGTCTTGATTGCCTTTTCCTCGAGACCGTCAAGCTCTGTACCCTGTCCGACGTCGCCGGAAACAGCGATGACCTCGCAGCCCGGATAGGTTTCCTTCAGCCACGGAATGATAATCGAGGTATCGAGACCGCCTGAATATGCAAGTACGATTTTCTTCGGAATTTTGGTTTCAGCCATGATAATGATCTTCCTTTCTGACAGTCAGTTCATACTGTCTGTAAAATCCTTTTCTATTATACACGTATTTCTGAATTTGTCAAGGGATATTTGCATAAATTCGGAATATTCATGTATAATATTCTAATAATGCATAATTTGATGCATAAAATCAATCCGGGAAGAAGGAGCAGAAATCCTGTGTGCCGTAAAAGTAGCCGTCTGCGTCCTTGTTGTAGGCGAATCCGACGCCGATATGCGTGAAATCGGTACTGAGCAGGTTTTCGCGGTGCACATCGGAGCCGAGCCAGCCGTCGAGCGCATCAAACGTATCAAACTGACCGCGGTCGATGTTTTCACCGCCTGCCATGTAGTCGATGCCGGCGTTGAGCATTCTGTCCTTACGGGAGGTGCCGTCGGAGCTGTGATGCTCGAACATATTATTTGCAGCCATATCGACACTGTGTGCGCGCGCGATTTTTGCAAGCTCCGGATGCCATTCCAGCACAGGGAGACCGTTGCGGGCACGCAGACCGTTCAATGCATAATAATTGAGCTTTGAAAGCACCTCCAGATCATCGCGGTTTGCCAGCTTATCAAAGCGGATGCTGACATCGGCGCGCAGGACCGTTACAGCGTAAAGCTCACCGGTTTCACTGTTGAATTCGTCGCGGTATTCGCGGACAGAATAGCCGGAAGGCGGAGTATATTCACTGCAAATCCTGTAATAGCCGACGATATCGTCCTGATAGGCGATTGCGACCGTCGTATTTTTCGGATCATTTGCAAAGATTGCAAAAATGATGTTGCCGATTTCATAATTTACGGTCAGCATTTCATTCGGTTCCGTTTTGCCCGAAAGAACAGAGATCGAAACACCGAGCGGATACTGTGTCTGATCTGCGGTGAAATCAGAGATTTCCGGCTGTGCCGGTTCGGTCTCTGATATCGAAACAGTGGTCGTCACTGTTGCGGTGCTGAATGTAGACTCGACAGATGTTGTCTCTGTTTCTGCGGAAGTTGTTTCCATTCCCGGTGCGGTTTCAATGTACGGATTCGGCGGCATCGGAACCTGTTTTGCGATCATGCGCAGAATATGAAGGGAATCCTGATCGTCGATGGTCTGATCCTGATTCGCGTCTGCGTTTGTCATGCCCTGCCTGGAGATCATTGCGTTCGGATCCTCGGCGCAGAATCTGGAAAGCAGAACGGCATCCGATACGTCGATTGATTTGTCAACGTTCACATCACCCGGATAAAATACGCCGCCGAATGCATGGAGCGCAAGCAGTGAGATCAAAACTGCAAAGGAAACCGCTGCTGGTATGATTATCTTGTAAAGCCGCGGCTTTCGCTTCGATGCAGTACAGTTCGTATTCATGGAAATACCCCTTTCAAATTGCAGAACATCAAAACAGTCGGATCGTCAGTTGCGGCAGCGGAATACGGCGAGGTCTGATAATTTTTATATTTATGCGGAATCAAAATCCGGACAGATTATATAATCAGTCTTCTGCATCCGGATTGTAGATCATGATATCCGGCAGCAGACGGAAATCTTCATTATAATCAAGACCCCAGCCGACGACGAAATGATCCTCGATTGAGAAACCGATGTAATCCGGAACAACCGTGCCGATCAGATGCGGATAACGGCGCGAAGGCTTGTCAAGCATCGTTGCGATGCGGATACTTGCTGCACCCTTGTCTGCAAAGTTGTGCATCACGGTATCCATGGTCTGACCGGTATCGACAATATCCTCGACAATGAGAACCTCTCTTCCGCGAACGTCGATCTGTTCTCCGAGTTCAAAAATCGGGGAACCGGCAGGTCTTGTACCCTGATAGGACTTTACCTTGATAAAATTGATCTCGCAGGGAATCGCCAGCGCACGGACCAGATCGGCGGAGAAGAAGATTGCGCCGCGCAGTGTGCAGAGTACAAGCAGCGGATTCTCCGGCTTGATGTGCTGATAATCTTTTGAGATGTCAGCGGCAAGCTCTTTGATTCTTGCGCGGATTTCGGCATCGGTTTTCAGTACGGTAAAACGTTCATTCATGATTATTCTGTTCCTTTCTGCCCTTTTGGAAATGATGTATGGTATGATACTACATAACTATTTATAGTATAGCATACATTGACGAAAAAGTCAATGATTTCCGGTATATTTTTGTTTGTAATGCACTCTGCGTAGATTCGGAAATGGGTTATACTCATAGTATAACAGTTTTTGTATACGAATACTTGACAAATAGACAGAAACATGATAAAATATTTTCATAACGGGGTGTAGCGCAGTTGGTAGCGCGCCTGCTTTGGGAGCAGGATGCCGCAGGTTCGAATCCTGTCACTCCGATTGTCCGGCAGGCGCCGGTTTACAGGCTTGCGTTCTGTATGCAAGATACAGAACGCGCAATATTTCTATCTGACGGGACTCCTGATTCAGCAGACTGTTTGGACGCAGTGATCTCTATTATACCAAACATAGCAGAATGACAGAAAGCTGCCAAGCAGGAAAATCCCCAATTTCATTACAGGGGGTATAAACCTTATGAAAGTTAAACCGCGCGGAATCGAAATTCCACTCATTATCGTATTGGTCGTTCTGTCGATCTTTGTGCTTGGCACGCTTGGTCTGATTATCATGCGTCTCGGCAAGACCGGCGTTTTCAGTCAGCAGGCTGCCTATACAGAGGAGGTCACGACACGCGCTGAGGATGATGAGGTTATCACCACCAAGCGTGTGACAACCACTGCCGCAGAGGTTACTACGACCGAAAAGGCTGCGGAGACCGAGAAGGAAACTGAAAAGGAAACCGAGACAACCGAAAAGAAAGCCGAAACAACTACCGTTGTGACAACGACGGAAACGAAACCGGAAGAGACGAAGGCGCCTGAAACCAAAGCGTCTGAGGCGAAGACGGAAAAGTCTGATACCACAAAGAAGACGGATACCACGAAGAAGGAAGAAAAGACCGAAAATACAACGACAACTGCGAAGGAAAGCGACGAGAAGGATCCGTTTGCGCTTTATAAGAAGTACGTGAATGATGAGCTTGTGCCGAAGTACGGTCTGGCTGCTGCCGGTGAAGAGAAGCGTGCGCTCGACAATAAGGGTATCGCAAGCGTGATGATCCGTGATTTCTCGAATTCGGGCGACCAGGAGATGCTTTTGATCCGCATTGAACCATCTAATCAGTATTATGCTGCATATCCGATCTTTGAACTTTACGGCATCAAGGACGGCAAGGTTGAGCTGCTGAACAGTGTCGCTTGTAATGATATGATGCGTGAGTGGGATTTCCATTTGATGTCTGAGTGGAATATCCGCAATGACGGCAACGCTGTTTATCTCTGGGCTACGCAGGCTGACGTCGGTGGTGCAGAAGAAAATCTCCGCATCAGTGAAATTGCTCTGAGCCTGGCGAACCACAAGATACAGGCAGTCAAGAAATCGACCGCGACCGGCGATCCGAATGGTCCGGAAAAGTCCTACTCTGTTGAGGCATTCTGGGTTTGTGAGGTTGTCAACCGTCTGTCTGAGACTGACAACGGCAACGAGGGTCGTGTCTACAAGATGAACGATTACACCGGTCTGCGCGACTGGATCAAGTAATTCCAGAATTACGGAATCCGCGAGCTGTGCAAAGCAGTTCGCGGATTTTTTACGATGAAGATGCATTGGCAGCCGGACGGTTTCTTGACTTTCAGGCGATTTCGTGGTATACTGTTTTTGTTTGATGCCGGTGATAATGCCGGTAAAGCTGCTAACGAATGGAGTAAACAATATGAATAAAACGAAGAACTGCATTCTGCTTGCCGCGGCAGGATGTCTGCTGATCAGCTGCACACCGCAGACGCCTTCCGGAGAGAGTCAGGCGGAATCCTCTGCTGCGGAATCTTCTGTACAGGATAACAGTTCCGCGGAACAGAAGGAAACTGACGAAAAACGTCAGCCGACGACGATGCCGGTGATTTCCATTCAGACAGTCAATCAGGATCCCGATGTGCTTGATTTTGTCAATGTTCCGGTTGCACAGCATGTTGCCGAAGATATTGCATCGTGGACGCCGGGATATCAAATTCCGCCTGCGCCGTATTACGAAACCTGCAAAGTCTCATTGCGCAGCCCTGACGGCGGCATTCAGCTCGAAGAAGCAGAAGCAGTGGTCAAGGTGCGTGGAAACTGGACAACGACCTATGATAAAAAACCGCTTCGTATGAAATTTACGGAGAAGCAGAAGCTGATGAACGCGGAAGGCGGTGCCGAAGCAAAAAACTGGCTCCTGCTTGCCTGCTATAAGGATGCATCCATGCTGCGTGATAAGACGGCGCTGCAAATTGCCCGTGAGATTCTGGAGCCGGACGGTTTCTATGCTTCGGATGCAGAGCTTGTTGAGGTTGAGATCAACGGCGCATACTGGGGTGTCTATCTGCTGACGGATATGCAGCAGGTGCATCCCGACCGAGTGGATATCAACGATCCGGAGAAGGATTATCAGGGAACGGATATCGGATATTTCCTCGAATTTGACGGCTATTACTATCACGAGGATCCGCTGCATCAGTTCTATGTTGATTATATGGATAATGCGCCGCTGAAACCCTATGACGGCAATGACGGCTCCAGCAGGACGATTACCTGTCTGCCGGAGGATAAAAATGATATGCGGACGGAGACCGGTATTACAATCAAGAGCGATATCTACTCTCAGGAACAGCATGATTTCATTGCTTCCTATGTCAATAATGTATATGATATTATGTATCATGCGGCATATGACAACAAGGCTTACAGCTTCACACAGGATTACACAAAGATCGAAGAGAATGCTGATCTGACGCCGCAGGAGGCTGTCGAGGCTGTTGTCAATATTGATTCGCTGGCAGATATGTATATCATCAGCGAACTGACCTGTGATGCAGATATTTACTGGAGCAGTTTCTTTATGGATGTCGATTTCAGTGCGGACGGTGACAAGAAGCTGACCTTTGAAGCGCCGTGGGATTTTGATTCCGGTCTTGGCAATAAGAAGCGCTGTGTGGACGGTAGCGGCTTCTATGCAGGCAATATTGTACCGGATGTCAACGGCGAAGATGAATATTGCAACCCGTGGCTGACAGTTCTGATGTATCAGGACTGGTATCAGGATGTGATCCGTCACAAGTGGTCGGCTGCGTATGATGCAGGCGTTTTTGACAGGGCGATTCAGCAGATTACCGCGGATAAGAATCAGTATGCCGATGCATTCAAGGAAAATGACAAGAAATGGGGTATGTGCATGACAAATCCGTCGATTGCAAATGAACTCAGCGCAAAGGCGAAAAAATGCGTTTCGGAAAAACTTGCGGCGGATTATCTGACCGATTGGCTGACTGCGCGCGTTGCATTCATGAATGAGCAGTGGCATATATGAGCAATAAGCAAATCGGACTGGTACTCAGCGGCGGCGGTGCGAAGGGTGCTTATGAGATCGGTGTCTGGCGCGCATTGGAAAATCTGCATGTAACGGAACTGATTGACGGCATCATCGGCTCATCTGTCGGCGCAATGAATGCCGCACTGCTCGATACAGCCGGTCTGGAACGTGCGGCAGCGGTCTGGGCAAATCTGAAACAAAGCGATTTGCTGCACATGAATCCGGATAAGAGCTTTCAGGTAACGGAAACACAGATTTCACCGATGAACAAAGCAGATTATCCGCGACTTTCTTCCTCCGATCCGGAGGAACAGCGTATTCTGCAATTTTACAGGTATTATTCGATGCTGCAAAATGATGTCCCGAAGGATGCGCTCTTGCAGCTGGCAACGAATGTCGTGCATTCCGGATTTCCGATTTCGCAGGAAAAGATCAATGATCTGATTACGAAGAATATCCGTTTTGCATCGCAGAAACGAAAACTGTTTGCAGTTTGTACCGAAAGCAAATCTCCGTGGAATCCGAAGGTGTTTGATCTTTCTGAATACTCGCTTGATGAGCGCCGCAGAATCATTCTTGCATCCTCGGCAATTCCTGTCGTTTATGAAGGGACGGACGGCGTCCGGATTCAGGGCAGGGGATATTTTGACGGCGGAATCAGTGCCAATACGCCGGTTCTGCAAATGCACCGGCTTGGCTGGACGAAAACAATCACTGTCTGGCTGCATCATAAAATCAAACCGTTTCAGCTGCCGGATGGGCATGAAAACATTGATATTATTCCGCCTCATACGCTCGGCGGTCATTTCGGCACGATCTGGGTCAACCGCTCCAAAAAGGCGATTGATCAGATGCGCGGCGCTTATGATACGATGCGGCTGAAAGAGCAGATTCTCAGTCTTGCAGAACGTGTCAGAGCGGAGTAATATAAACAGGGTATATGGTCCATGATAATAATATAAAAATGCAGCTGAATCCGGCATTTTGATTTGATTCGGAGTGAGATTTTGAAAAAGCTGATATGGATTCTCTGCGGCATGCTCGTACTGCTGATGCCGGTTCGTGCGGAGGCAGCAGGTGTCGGCGATGTGTATGCAGCGCTGCGCGATATCGGTGTGCCGGAGGAATATGTTTCACAGGCTGCCGGTGTACTGGCGCGCGGTACCTCGGACGGGGCAGGCGTTTACCGCAGTGACGGCAGTTATTATGCATACAGCGACATGGTCGGGTATATTTATGCAAACCGCGAAACGATTCTTGCGTTCTGCGGCGTCGGCGCAGAAACGGCTCAGACTGCAATCATTGCCGGAGAATCGGCTGCTGTAACCGTAACGTCAAATGTTTCCGCGAATACGGAAACAACCACAGCAGAAACCGTTACATCGACAACGACGACTGCTGCTTGCACAACAACAGTTTCGACTGATTTTTCGGTTTCTGCGGAAGCCATTGCGGAGACATCGGCTGCAAATCCGGAAATCGAACCGCATTCGCGTAATTTAGCCCCAATAGCGGTTATATGCATTGTACTGGGGCTTAGCGGATTTACCGGAATGATTCTGCTGCTTCGCAGACAGGAGCGCGGGCATAATGCAGAACATTAGGCGTGCCGGATCAGCATATGAAATTAAAAAAGCAGGCATCGGATCAACTCCGGTGCCTGTATCTTTGTTATGCAATTATGTATTATTCTATATAAAACGAAAAAGCCTTCCGTTCAGATAACGAAAGGCTTTTCGCGGCGGGGTTTTTTACCGCATATCTGAGTGACCCGACTTGAACGGGCGGCCTCTACCACCCCAAGGTAGCGCGCTACCAACTGCGCCACACCCAGACAACAGAAATATTATATCATAAATCCAGTGATTTGTCAAGCGTTTTCAGAAAAAAACAGCGGACTCTGTTTTGAGGCAGAGTCCGCTCTGTAATTTATGGATTAAACGATCGAGGTCGGAACCGGACCATACTGGTTCTCTTCCGGATGGCTCTTCTGTGTGCAGAAGTACAGCGGAACGAGACTGCCGATACCGGTCAGGCAGAGCAGCAGCCACGGCCACGGCTTATTGACATCATGCAGACGGCGAACCGACATAGACAGGGAAAGGAATGCGCCTGCCAGGTATGCAAGCTCATAAAGCCAGACGATAATCTTGTCAAGAAACTTCAGCGGACTGACAACGAGAAGCAGAATTGCAACCAGACGAACAGCAAACAGCACAATTACAATACCGAGAACAGCCCACCAGTATTCGCCGGAAGCGGTTCTGCCCTTGAAGTCCATGCATTCACCGATCATCTTCATCAGTGCCTTGAAGGGTTTGAATTCCAACAGTTTTTCCATAGTTTCTTTTCCTCCTGAAATGAAAGTTTTAATATTGTCTGATCGGGTGAGGATCAGAACCAAACAGATTTGTGTCCTCCGTGCCGACGGTGCAGTACCAGATCAGCAGGAGAATTGAGCCGAAGCCCGTTCCGGAAAACAGCAGCCACCAGCCGCTGCGGTTGACGTCATGCAGACGCCGAACCTGAAGCGCATACATCGGAACGATGATAAACAGCGAGTAGAGCGACTGAATTGCTGATAACAGCATATTGATTACCGCTATGCCGGTTCGGCTGCCGGTGAACCCGATGATTGCGATTATGACTCCACGAACCAGATTCAGTGCCAACACAATGAGGCAGTTCATCGCAACTGCCAGCCAGTATTCGCTGCGGCTTGCTCTTCCGGTAAAGGTTGCATAATTCCGAATCATTTTAATATAGTTTTGAACGAGCGGTGTATTCAGCATATGTCATGTTCCTTTCCGGTGTCGCGTTCAGACTGGCGAAATATGCCAGCATTCTGCGGCGTACTGCCGGATTGTGCGGTCGGAACTGAACGGTCCGGCTGCGCAGGCATTGCGCCATTGCTTCTGCGAAAATGCTGTTGTATTGCGGTAATCGGAAAGCGCCCTGAGCTTTGTTTCAACATAATCCGGCAGATCGAGCAGCAGGTAATAATGATCCGGCTGATGCCAGCTTGCACCGTCCAGCAATGCAAAATACAGCTCGCGGAATTCACCTGTACCGCCGTCGGATACGGTTCCGTCAATCAGACTTCTGACCACGCGCGCGGTCATCGGATTTTTTGCCATGACAGAGCGGCTGCAATAATCTGTCAGCTTTTCGAGCTCCTCAACAGTTGCGCCGAAGATATAATTGTTCTCTTTGCCGGCAGCATCGACGATTTCGATGTTTGCTCCGTCGAGTGTACCGAGCGTGACAGCACCGTTCAGCATCATTTTCATATTGCCTGTACCGGATGCCTCGGTTCCGGCTGTTGAAATCTGCTCAGAGATATCGCATGCCGCTACGAGCTTTTCCGCATAGGAGACATTGTAGTTTGTCACAAAATGCACCTGCATCAGACCGCGTACATCAGGATCGTTGTCAATGAGATTTGCAATCTCGTTGATATACTTGATGATCGCTTTTGCCCTGCGATAGCCCGGTGCGGATTTTGCACCGAACAGGAAGGTTGTCGGTGTGAAATCCTTGATCGTGCCTTCCTTGATGCCGTAATAAATCCACAGAATCGAAAATGCATTCAGCAGCTGCCGTTTATATTCGTGCAGACGCTTGATCTGAATGTCAAAGCAGGTTTCAGGATCAATGCGGACGCCTTCTGTTTGCAGGATATAGTCTGCAAGCTGCCGCTTCTTTTCCTGCTTAATCGAATGAAACCGCTCCATGATGCCGGCATCGTCTGCATAATGCGACAACGATCTGAGATCATCAAGCTCCGTCAGGAAATGCTGCGAGCCGGAGAGCTCTGTGCACAGTGCCGTCAGTTCCGGATTGCAGACACCGAGCCACCGGCGCTGCGTGATGCCGTTTGTTTTATTCTGGAATTTATCGGGGGACAGCGCATACCATTCTTTCAGAACTGTTGTTTTCAACAGCTCCGTATGAATTGCTGCGACACCGTTGACATATTTTCCCGCATACATCGCAAGATTTGCCATATGCACCTGATCGTTTTTGATGATGCGCAGTGCATTGATCTGTTCCTGCGGTGTATCACATGCATAAAGCTCTGTCAGGAAATGCTCGGAAATCTGAAGCGTGATCGCGTAGATTTCCGGCAGAATTTCCTCTACAAGATCACAGTTCCACTTTTCGAGTGCTTCCTGCATGATTGTATGATTCGTATACGAGAAAATCTGCTTCGCCATGGCAAGTGCAGCTTCAAATGAATAGCCCTCATTTTTCAGCAGACGAATGAGTTCCGGAATCGAAATGACAGGATGCGTATCGTTCAGCTGAATTGCCAGATGTTCCGGCAGGGTATCAAGTGTGCCGAACTGCGCCTTGTGTTTTTGCAGACAGTCTGCAAGCGATGCGGCACAGAAGAAATACTGCTGTTTCAGCCGCAGCAGCTTACCTGCTCTGGTGTCATCATTCGGATAGAGACAGCGTGAGATATCCTCTGCGGCGATTGTCTCAGCGGATGCTGCAAGATAATCCTGCTGATTGAAGGTGCCGAAATCGAATGCTTCGACCGGCTCCGCCTGCCATAGACGCAGGGTTCCGATGTGCGGCTCACTGCCTTTCTCTGCGTATCCGATTACCGGCATATCATAGGGGACAGCGCGGACATTCTGACCGCGGTAGCTGACCGTGACTGCGTCCGAATCCTTCCGGATGCTCCACGGATCACCGAAGCGTGACCAGTCATCACCGGTTTCGGTCTGTCTGCCGTCTGCAAAGCCCTGCTTGAACAAACCGTAGCGGTAACGGATGCCGTAGCCGTCTACGGGGAGCGAGCAAGTCGCTGCACTGTCAAGAAAACATGCCGCCAGTCTTCCGAGACCGCCGTTTCCGAGCGCTGCGTCTTCAATCTCCTCAAAGACGGAAAGTGATGTGCCGGATTCCTGCATTGCTCGCTCCATGTCATCGAGCAATCCCAGACAGTAGAGGTTATTATAAACCGCTCTGCCCATGAGAAACTCCATGGAAAAGTAGCAGACACGCCGGTTTGCCAGATGTGCTCTGCGGCAGGCATTCCAGCGCGGCAGAATTCTGGACATCACAGCTTCACCGATTGCATTGTGCAGGACATGTACCTCTGCCTTAGCAGCCGGCTGCCCGATTGCGGATTCTGCACTTTTTAAAATTGCTTCTGCCTGAGTCATGTGAATTGAATCACTCCTTTGTGTCAGTACCATATTTTCATATGATATTAGTTTATTATAGCATATATCAGAGAAAAATGCAAGCATTTTCCGCAGGCATTTTCAAAAAATATGCAAACCGGTTACTGCTCCTTCGGCTGATAGAATCTGCCGGAGAGCTTTTGTGTTTTCATCTCATTGATAAATGCATCCGGATCGGCGTCCCGCACGACACGGATAACCTTCTTTGATTCTGCCGCGGAAACAACAGAATATACGACATTACGTTCACAGTGTTCATAGGAGCCTTTCCCTTCGAGAACGGTAGCGCCGTGCTGACTGATATTATAAATCGCATTGCAGACTGCCACAGGCTTTGTCGTTACAATGAATAATGTGCTCTGCTGGAACTTTTTATAGAGTACACGGATAACAGCGGTTGAACTGTACTGAAAGATAATAGAATACAGTGCCTTATCCCAGCCGAACAGAAATCCGGCGACGCAGAGAATTGCTGCATCGAATAACAGTATTATAGAAAAAGAATCTACTCCGCGGCGTTCTGACAGGAAAATTGAAATGAAATCAGTTCCGCCGGATGTTGTACCTGCATTGAGACAGAGCGCAACAGATGCGCCCTGAATGATGCCGCCGAATATACTGATCAGCAGGATATCCTCTGTGATAATATGCGAGGGGAGCAGATCAGTAAAGAGACTGTTCAGCAGAATCATCAGACAGGAATACAGTGTGAAATTCTTGCCGATGAAACGGAAACCGATATAAACCGGAACTGAATTCAGAATCAGGTTGATCAAAGTGAAGGGCGGCATGAAGTGAAAGGAATCCGACACAAAACGCTGAATCAAAATTGTCAGTCCTGCCACACCGCCCGGATACAGTCCGGCGGTATCGACAAATGTGTTTTTATTCACCGCCATGACAAATGCTGCGGCTGTGACAGCAAGAACAGTCAGGAGATGTTTTTTGAAAGAAGATTTCATTTGTGATCATCCTTTCTGCATCCGGAATAAAAATAAAAATGATTTGTTGCGGTTCATAATCGTATTATAACACAATTCTGCGCCCGTTTCAATGGAATTTGTACTTTTTTTCTGCTTCCTTTTTGATGGTTGAAAATTATGAAATAAAATCGTTTATATTTTTTTATTTCTGATGTCATAACACTTGACATTGTGTGAATAATATGCTATAATGCAAATATGGCTGAAAGCCGTATATTTTAAAGAAAGGATATGATTGAAATGGCAGATAAGGCGACTGATGCAAAGAAGGCACCGGTTGAAAAAAAGACCGCTGCAAAGAAAGCACCGGCTGAGAAGAAGACTGCTGCAAAGAAGGCACCGGCTGAAAAGAAGGCTGCTGCTGCAAAGGCTCCGGCTGCAAAGAAGGCTGCTGCTGCAAAGGCTCCGGCTGCAAAGAAGGCTGCTGCCGCAAAGGCTCCGGCTGCAAAGAAAGCTGCTGCAAAAGCTCCGGCTGCAAAGAAGGCTGCGAAAAAAGCTGAGCCGGTCATTAAGACCATTCTTCAGGTTGAGGGCAAGGATTTTGACCTCAGCACCGTTGCTGTGGATGCACTGAAAAAGTATAAGTCCACGCACAAGAGAAAGGTTGTCAACGAGTTTGTTGTTTATGTCAAGCCCGAGGACAATGCTGCTTACTTCACCGTGAACGGCGAAGGTCAGGAAGATTTCAAGGTTGAGCTTTGAGAATCTGAATGTTCACAACGGAAAGCACTCTTCTTTATGAAGGGTGCTTTCATTTTATAATACATCGGATGATTGGTACTTGCAATTCCCGTGAAAATGCAGTATAATAGACGGAGTGATCAGAAAGGACGCGAATACCATTGAACCACAAAGCAAAATCCGATACCGCATACGGTATCATGTTTATCATTGCATCGGCGTTTTGTTTTGCGCTGATGAATCTGTTTATCCGTCTGACGGGTGATGTTCCGACACTGCAAAAATGTTTTTTTCGCAATTTCTTTGCATTGTTGATTGCAGTATCCTCTTTGCTGCGGAAGAAAACTAAATTTCAGATCGGAAATGGGAATCTGAAATATTTGGTTGCGCGGTCGCTTGCAGGCGGAATCGGTATGGTCGGCAATTTTTACGCTGTCGATCATATGGCGATTTCGGATGCATCCATGCTCAATAAGCTGTCTCCGTTCTGTGCAATTATTTTTTCGTATTTTCTCCTGAATGAAAAAGCAAATTTGTTTGAATGGAGTTCTGTTGTAATTGCATTTATCGGTGCGCTGTTTGTTGCAAAGCCGACCTTCGGCATGGAAATGTTGCCTGCCGCTGCCGGAATAATGGGAGGAGTCGGTGCTGGTCTTGCATATACGAATGTGCGGGCACTCGGCAAGCGCGGTGAAAACAGTATGATTATTGTTGCATTCTTTTCTGCATTTACGACGTTGATGCTGCTTCCGCCGCTGATTATCAATTATCAGCACATGACGCCGCAGCAATGGCTCTTCCTGCTTCTGACCGGAACCGCTGCGGCAGGCGGCCAGATTTTCATTACAAAGGCATATTCCAAGGCACCCGCAAAAGAAATCTCCGTGTATGATTTTTCGATTGTTATATTTGCCGCTGTGTTCGGATTTCTGTTTCTCGGTCAGCTGCCGGACGGCTGGAGTATCCTCGGCTATATTATAATCATCGGAACGGCTGTCGTCAAGTGGCGTTACAGCATGAAACAGCATTCATAACGAAACGCCCCTCCCAGCAGGGGCATTTTTATATCGTGTCACCTTGACGGATGATTTGTTGTCTATATGGGTAAGGAAACAGAAAGGCGGTGAGCGATATGCAGACCGATGAGAAACAACTGATCGCACAGATTCAGGCGCGCGATGAACATGCACTCGAAGTAGTGTACGATGCATACGGTGATTTGTGCAGGCGCACTGCATACAATATTCTGAACAATGAACATGATGCCGAGGAAGCATTCAACGATGCGCTGTATAATGCATGGAATGCGATTCCTGCAAATCCGCCGGCGCATTTGCAGGCATATCTGCTGACACTGACGCGGCACATTGCAATCAACCGATACCGGACAGAGACAAGGCAGAAGCGCGGCGGGGGTCAGGTTCCGGTCGCGCTGGAAGAGCTTAATGAATGTCTTGCGTCCGGCGAGAATGTCGAAGCGCAGATCAGCCGGAATGCCATGCTTGCGGAGATGAACCGGTTTCTCGGTTCTGTTTCATCTTCCAAGCGGCGCATATTTCTTGCGCGGTACGGTGCACTGATGTCGGTGCGGGAGATTGCCGCAGAGTTCGGCATGTCTGAGGACGCAGTCAAGAAGGCGCTCAGCCGGATGTGGCAGGCGCTCCGGAGGCATCTGGAACAGGAGGGATATTTATGAAAAATACAGATTTGCTTGATGTGATCGGCGAAGTGAATGCGGCTTACTATGAAGACATGGCGCAGCATTTCTTCGGTAAACGTCAGCGGATTCGCAGTATTGTGATGCGGTTTGGCGCGGCGGCTGCGGTGATCGGCGTCATGACAGTCACTGCCGTAACATTTGCAAGTGTATTCCGTGAGGAGATTCAGACAACACAGCAGCCTGCAAGCAGCGGGATACAGACTGCGTCATCGGATACGCAGGCAACGGATCGCAGCGAATCGTCCAAGCCGGAACAAACGCTTCCGACAGATTTATTTGAGGTTGTGCAGAACACAACTGTTACGGAAACAAGCGCACCTGCCGAAACAACAACGGAACGGATTATCCCGTTTCCGGCAGATACGGAAATGCCGGATAATAGTCTGGAGCAGGATGTCGGCAGCCGGTTTCTTGTAAATCAGTTTTGCAGGAGCGGTATACTTGCAATGACGGTCAATGAAGCGCATTTATATGATTCTCTTGCCGATGCCGGTCTGACTTTTGATGATCTGACAGAATCCTTCCGAACTGATAACGAGGCACTGAGAGATTTTTATGAAGGTCGAACCAATACGGTCAGTACAGAAACGGCGAATTCGGCATTGATTCTGATGATGAATCCGGACGGCGGAGAAGAAAACCAGCAGAACTGGCGATTCATTAAAGCGACAATCACAGTAGAAAATATCAACGCAGTTTCCGGATTGGGGGGAGCAAACGGGCTGACTTTTTCGGACGGAACCCATGTCACATACAGCGATTTTGATTTCCCGATCAATTCCTTTGGATTTGGTGTCCTTCCGAATCGGGAAGTGATCGAATCGCAGGGCAAATCGTTTTACGGTGCGACGCTGACAATGTGGGGAATGCAGTACAATACATCTGAAAAACAATTTTATACGGATTCATACCGCCTAAACATGATTCATCTGGAACCAGGCGAAGCGATCACTTTTGAGGTCGGTGCATTTGTACCCAAGAATTATACGCAGTTCATAGACAGTCATCTCAACAGTATCGGTTGTGAGATCGGCACCGATCTGAAACAATATTATATGTTCGGTACCGAACTGTCCAGACCGTATGTGCACTTCAATTTTGATGAATAACTATTGAACGGACAAAAACAATCCCCCTGAATTGCTCAGGGGGATTCGTTCGTTTATTCTGTTTCTGGGAGTGTAATCAGCTTTGCAATATGCTTGAGAATCAGTATAACATCCTCCGATGTGGGCTGACCGTCCTGATCACAGTCTGCATTTTTCTTGCCTTGTGCCGAAACCTCTGCTCCCGCATCCTCTGCAACAAACCGTGCCAGCAGCACCGCATCCGAAACGTCTACCTTCGTATCGCAGTTGACGTCACCGAGATGCACCTTTTCCTTTGCGGTTGTGACGGTGGTCGTTTCGCTTGTATCAGAGGAAGTTGTTGTTGTTTCGGTGACAGTGGTGGTAGTAGAAGTAGTTGTTGTTTCGGTTGTCGTGGTAGTTGTGGTGGTTTCCGTTTCCTTCGGCTTCGGTTCCGCAGCAGGTGAGAGGACAAAGCTGTCGCCTGCGGTGCCGGTATATTTGATCTGCATGAGCTGATCGCCTTCCGCCGTGGTGATGAAGCCGATGCCGAGCTCCGTTGATTTGGAAATCAGACCGTAACTGCCGTCTGCATTGCAGAAGGTCTTGAACTTCTGATTATCCTTGCCGGTAAACGGTTCAACGCTCAAAGCTGCCGGTGCATTGCCGTCAGAAGCGGTGAGACAGTTGCCGTCTGCATCAGAGATCGTAAAATACGAATCGTCATGCATTTTGAAAATCCATGCGGTTTCGGGTGTGCTCTGTGTGACTTTACTGCCGTCGGCTCCGACGAACTGACCCGTATGCAGATTTCGGATTGTATAGCTGTGTGCCGGAACCATTGCATAGGTCGGGGTGATCTTCCAGAGCTGGCATTCGCCGCCCCAGAATTCCCATTGTTTGATTGCGCCGCCGTTTTCCTTTGACCACTCATATACATCGAGACCGGCTGCATCGTTTGCGGATTTCGCGACAATCCCGAAATAGCTGCCGGACTTCACGAGCTTCCACTTCTGATTGTCTGCACCGGTATATTTCTCAAAGTCAATTTCCAGACCGTCCTCAGCGGTATTGCCTTTGACTGTGACGCAGTAATCCTCATTGACCATTGAGGTGATGCGGCAGTATCCGCCGCCGACCTCGGTCAGACGGAAATCCTGATTTCTGTCTCCGGATTTATTGCCGCGTTTATTCCACTGCTGAATACCTGTGCCGTCTGTCATGTCATCCGGCACGGATTCAAGCACGAGACCGCTGTTGACATTTGTAATCGTATACGGAACATTGCTCAGCAGACCGGAATCACCGATATAGGCCTTGCCGCTGTTATCTGCAACGGCATTTTTATCATAGACCAGTGTACCGCTGCCGATATGATTGAAGGTGACATCACGCTCGCTGCCGTTCCATGCATCCGTCCCGACACCCCAGATCGACTGATTGTCATTTCCGACTGCGGTAAAGGTCATGACCTGTTTTCCGGTACCGGTCTCGTCATACTGCGGATTGAAGAAGCCCTGATAGCTGACATTTCCGATTGTGAATGTCGCGGCGGCGGTGTCATCACTCTCGGTCCATTTGCCGCTGACTGCACCGGAGATTGAGCCGTCTGCGTTCAGTGTGATCTTCTGTGCGGTCGTGATTTTGCCGTCCGTTCCGGTGCCGTGATTGATGAATTCATAGCTGCCGGCGAGTGCAGAGGGCTCATATCCTTTTTTCGACCACTGCTCACCGCTGTATTCATACGGCATCACAACCGGCCAACCGGCTTCATTAAAGTTCATCGTATGGACGCGGACCTCATGGAATTCTGCGCCGTCATCGAAGCGCGTATGGTTGACAAGATACCATTGTCCGTCATCATCGCGCAGAACAGAGTTGTGTCCGGGTGCCATATATGCTTTCTGCAAGGATGAGAACTTATAGTTTGTCATGACCTTCAGCCCGACGGCATTCAGATTCGGATTCGCCGGCAGCACCATATCCTTGCCGGAGGGATCCTTGAACGGTCCGAGCGGCGATTTCGAGCGTCCGACACGCATATTGTAGCCGCTGGTCGAGGTCAGTCCGCCATAGGTGACCCAGAGATAGTAATATCCTGTATCAGCATTGTATTCGATGAACGGACCCTCGCCGGATTTTCCGTATCCGCCGGAGATTTTTGTGCCGAAATAGCTGTCGATCATTCTGCCGTCGGCGGTCTGACCGGATTTCGGGTGTATGCATTTACCGGTCGTCTTGTCGAGCTCCAGGGTGAAGATGCCGCCCGACCATGAACCGTAGCACATATACATTTTTCCGTCGGTATCAAAATAGATATTCGGGTCGATTGCGTTCGGGAAAAGCTGATTGTTGAAGTTATGATTGTTAAACCACTGGTTATTAAACGTTACCTGTCCGGCGTCAATCAGCTCCTGCACATTCGTATTGGAATACCGGCGGTTGACATTCTTCGTGGAGCTTGTTGCCATGACAGTCGTATCTGTGAAGCCGGAGTAAATCAGCGTATTAACAAACGTATACGGACCCTCGATATTCTTCGATGATGCATAGGCAATGACCGATGTACGGTAATCAGAGGAGGTGCAGAAGTACATGAGGTATGCGCCTTTTGAGCCGTCCGGATTGACGAAATCCGGATTCCAGACGACATCCGGTGCCCAGACCGCAAAACCGCCGACGCAGTCACCGAGGTCTTCACCTGCCCATGCAAACGCCTTTTTCAGATTGTCGGACAGATTGCCGAAGATTTTGTTGTTCTGCGTTGCATAGCCGTTTGCGAAGGATGTCCAGCTTTGCAGATTCTGCGATTTTGCCGCTTCAATGTGTGAGCCGAAGATGTAGTACATACCGGTCTGCTCATCTTTTACGACAGAAGGGTCATGTACCGAGACACGCGCTTTTTTCAGATCGACGGTCGGTTTGCCGCCGACACTGATGTCTGCCGCAGTCACAGCAGGCAGATATACGGTCAGTGACGCACAGAATAATGCTGCGGCAGCAAACAGTGCTTTTATTTTTTTGTTTATCATTTTATACTACCCCCAGTAAAACATATTTATATTCCTATTATACAATGAAGTGTGTTTTTTGTAAATGCTTTTTTAGAATATCTGCGTAACGGATTGTTGCATTTCCGCAAGAATCTACTTGACAATCTGTGAAAATTATGGCATAATATAAAATAGCGGTGGTATGACCGCAAATTACGAGGAGGGGATTTTTCAATGAAGCTGAAACGGGCTACGGCTTTTCTGTCAGCTGTCGCCATGCTTGCAGGCTCAATGCAGCTTGTACCGGCTGCATCAGTCTCGGCAGAGGGCAAATACGATTACGCCAAGGCACTTCAGATGTCGCTCTATTTTTATGAGTGTCAGCAGGCAGGACATCTGCCGGAATGGAACCGTGTGGAATGGCGCGGTGATTCCAATGTCAATGATGAGGTAGACGGCGGCTGGTATGATGCAGGTGACCATGTCAAATTCAATCTGCCGATGTCTTATACGGCAGCGATGCTTGCGTGGGGTCTGTATGCATATCCGGAAGGTGTTGAAGCATGCGGCGAAATGACGAATTATATTAATAACCTGAAATGGGTTCTGGATTACCTTGCAGCCTGCGATCTCGGGGACAGCGTAGTCTATCAGGTCGGCATCGGTCAGAAAGACCATTCCTGGTGGGGCTCTGTCGAAGTTTATGAATACGGCATGGCAGATCAGAATATCACCGGTGCGCGGGAGATTATCTCCGGACGCAAGGCATCCGCTGTTACGGCGGAAATGGGTGCAGCGCTTGCTGCCGGTGCCTGTGCGCTCAAGGGCAAAGTTGATGATTCCGTTTTGCAGGATTATATCAAACACGCAAAGAATTACCTGAAAATGGCTGACGCCGATAAGAGCGATGACGGCTATAACGATACTGACGCACAGGGCTTCTATCAGTCGAGACAGTTCTATGACGATCTGTTCTACTGTGCAAATTGGCTGTACATTGCAACCGGTGACAGCGCATATCTCGACCAGGCAAAGGGCTATATCCCGAATCTCGGTCATGAGCTCGGTCAGGGCGATACACTGAAATATTCATGGTCTCAGTGCTGGGATGATGTGCAGCAGGGCGGCACGCTGCTCTATGCAATCAATACCGGTGATAAAACATGGGTCGAACAGATTAAGAAGCATCTGGATTACTGGTCTGATCCGTCCCGCCATAAGGCAGGCGGGCTGGTTTATGTTGATTCCTGGGGCTGCCTCCGCTATGCAAATACAGTCGGTTTTATTACCGCAGTTGCAGCGGATACGCTGTTCAAGGATGATGCAAACTACAGCACCTACAAGGAACTTTACGAAAATCAGATGAATTATACGCTCGGCGACAACCCGAACAAGATTCCTTACGTTGTCGGTTATGCAGAAAATTCACCGCGCAATCCGCATCACCGTACCGCGCACGGCTCTTGGAAAAATGATTTCAAGATGCCGGAAAACAGCCGTCACATCCTGTACGGTGCACTGGTCGGCGGTCCGGATGAATCCGGTAAATATGTTGACGACCGCAACAACTACATCAACAATGAGGTTGCGACGGACTATAACGCAGGCTTTACTGCGCTGCTCTGCAAGATGGTCTCGGAATACGGCGGTAAGAGCGATCCGGCGTTCCCGTATCCGGATGAACGTGATGATGAATTCTTCGTTGAGGCGAAGGCAACCCATGATTCCGGCGGAACGACGGTCAGCATGAAGCTGACAAACCATACCGCATGGCCGGCACGCTGTGTGGACAATCTCTCGATTCGTTATTTCTTTGATGCGAGCGAACTGAAAAGCGCAGGCTATGATCCGACGAAGGTCGTTCTGCGCTGCGACCGCAATCAGTCCGAGATGTATGCCGGCGTGAAACCGGCAGTCGTTTCCGAACCGAAGCAGTATGACGGTGATATCTACTATGTAGAGGTCACATTCCCGGACGGCAGAGCGATTCTGCCGGTTTCCGAGGGTGCGCAGCAATGCGAGATTCTGCTTGCAATCGTTTGTCCGGATTACGGCAAGGGCTGGGATGCGACGAACGACTACTCTGCAAAGGGTCTGCCGGATGAAGGCGGCAAAAAGACTGCAAATATTCCGGTTTACGAGAGCGGCAAGCTGATTTTCGGTACTGAGCCGGACGGCTCCACCGGTAAGGGTTCGATCAGTGCAAATCCTGCACCGGACGGTTCTCCGCGTGTGACACAGCCGAATATTGATGTGACAACGCCGTCCACGGAATCGACAACGAAGACAACATCTGAGACAACTGTGACAACATCGAGCTCCGAAAAGGAAACCTCTGACACGACGCAGACTACACCGAAGCAGAGCGAGCCGTCGAGCGAAAACTCCGCCTCTCAGACGAACACACCTGTATGGGGTGATGCAAATCTCGATTCGGAGATTGATGTTTCGGATGCAGTTCTTGTTGCCAGATTCGCAGCGGAAGACCCCAAGGCTGAGATTACGGCACAGGGCAAAATCAATGCAGATGTCAACGGCAACGGCAATGTTGACAGCGAGGATACGCTGAAAATCCTTCGTGCGATTGCAAAACTCATCTCTGCAGAAGAGCTTGCGCCTTTCAAATAAACAGGATATACAAAACCGCGGAATGCAGATTCGGTCTGTATTCCGCGGTTTTCTGTTATGATTTGAGCTTTGTGCCGAGATACCAAAGTACAATTATCTGCCATGACAAACCGAGCAGATTGACGAGCCAGAAATAGAATTTTCTTGTCTTGTGATGAAAGACAAGCATACCGAGCAATCCGCCGGCTGCGCCGCCGGCAAATCCGAAGAGCAGCAGTCTGCGTTCGGGTGTGCGCCATGTTTTTGCTTTTGCCGCATGCTTATCGAGTCCGTAGACAATAAAAGTCAGTACACTCATTACAAGCAAAATGACCGCGAAGATTTTAACCATATAAATCCTTTCTGTAAAAAACAGCACCCTGTCACACGGCAGGGTGCTGTGAAGATTACTGCATAATTGCCTCGGACCAGTATTCCTCATTGTACATATCGGTGAAGCGGTACATAATCTTGATTGCGCCTTCGCCGACATTGACATTGCTGAGTGTCAGATTGCCTTTGACGGTCAGTTGTTCACTCATCATGTAGCTGTCCTGATACTGACCTTTATAGGTATAGTAGTCACAGACAAAATCGAGCACATCGCCGTCTTTGATTTCAGTCATGCTCTTTGCTACAGTTTCTGTTTCGTTGTTGCGGTAATCGGTTTCCGCACCGATTATATAGCCGTCCGGATTGCTGTTATCAAATGCAACAAGCAGCTTGACGCGGTCGCCGTTCAGCAGAGCCGGAATATAACCGGAATGCGTGTAATTATCGCCGTTGTAGATCGAATCGGTATGATAATACGCAACAATCTGACCATTGACTGCAAGCCAGTCGCGTCCGGTATCTGCAATAAGGTTGCCCTTATCATCAAAATCAAAGGTGTTGTCCAAACCGAGATCGACATAGCCTTCACCGTCATCATAGAAGACGTTTTTATCGAGAGAGTTAATGAGCTTCCATTGCTGCTTGTCCAGGCTCATAACATACTGACCGTTTGATTCGGTCCAGTGCAATGCGCTGGTATCAAAATAGTTCAGGGAGAGGTATTCTGCGGTAGCCTGTTCAGAGAGCGGAGATTCAGAAAGGAATCCGATGTTATCCTGTGTCAGACCTTCGATGCTTCTGCCGCCGCTCATCGCGGTCGTCAGAAATCCGCTCAGCAGCGAGCCGATCACCTCGGAGCTGCCGGAGGAACCGCCGGAAACGCCGCCGAACAGGGAAGTCAGCGGAGAACCGGAGCCGCCGGCTGCGATCTGACCGCTGGTTTCAAGGCTTGCAAACTGCTTGATGCACTTCATATAGGACTGATCCATATTGATCTGACTGTAGGTGCTGCATGCATTGTCCACATATGACGCGCGCTTGTACGGGAAGAAGATCGAAACACCGTGCGCATTCGTCATATTTGTCGATGTACGGTTGTACTTTACAGCCTTTTTGAGTGCATCCGCGAGCTTTTTGCCCTCAGTGGTATTCATATTGAGCGCGAGATCGACAAGGTCAACCTGATCAATTCTCGAGGAGGTAGCAAATTCTCTGGTGTTATTTCGTGCACTGGAGACTTCCTGATACTCCTCTTTCGCCATTTTTGCACTGACAGAATCTGCAAATGCAGACAGCTCCTTCGGAACTGTGTTCGCAAATTCTGCGAGGTCGATCACAGAGAGCGTGGTCTTCTGACCGGGGCACTTCATCGCGCAGGCATCGGTGAAATCATCACAGATTTTCTTGCCGATTTCAGCAGAAGGCATGGAGGTATTGCTGCCGAGGCTGGAAAGCCATTCCTTGTAATACCAGCCGATGCCGGGCTCCGTTTCTTCGGATGCAACCATATAGTCAGCGTAATTGTTCAGCATCAGTGCGGTTTCCGCAGTTGCCATGAGGCAGGCGTCGAAGCCGACGATATCGAATTTGACGCCGCCGTCTTTCAGCGCCTTGCTGATGCCGGCAAGATCCATAGAGCCGCCGTTGCGGAGCTTTTCGTCATATCCGTAGCCTGTGACAGAGCCGCCGCCGTGATCCCAGAAATCAAGGATGTAGCGGTTTGCAGGGAATGTTTTTGCACAATACTGAATGAACTCCGTAAGAGTTGCAGGATCAGTCATAGCCTTGTTGCCCATATCAGTAACAAGCGGCTCAAGCCCGCGGTCCTTGACGCGGTAAATCTGGTTGACACTGTTGCTGATACCGCTTGTACGCCATTGCTTGCATCCGCCGGTATAGACGATGATATTGACGTTGTCTCCGTATTTTGCGGATGCCATTTCACCCAGGTCTGCGGAAGCCATGCCGCTCTTGGATTCAAGGTCGGTACCGCAGAGATAGACCATCATCGTGACGGTATCCTGATTGTTGCCGAGAATCTGGGTGTATTTTTCACGCGAGCCGGACGCAACCGTTGCGTCATACTCTTCTGTAGCCGGTGCGACATACTGCTGTGACTGCGGCTGCTCAGTATGGTAGGGGAGCTGTCCGCTTCCGTCGCCGGTCATGCCGCCGAGCATGCTGCCGATATCACCTGCACTGCCGCAGCTTTTCAGAAGAACCAGTCCGACGAGTATGAGCAGTAGCGTTCCGCCGCCGCCTGCTGCCGCAGCACGTTTTCCGACGCCGGAACTGTGCCCTCCTGTTTTACCGGCATATCCGTCCTGTGAGCCGACCGGACCCGTTCCTAGCCCTTCACCGCGGCGATGAACGCCGGAACCGCCGGCTGTTACGTTTTTTTCTCTGCCCTTGGGGCGATTTTGATCCATAATCATATCCTCCTGTATCGAAGATTTCTGCTACTATTTTACATGATGAATGCGATTTTGTCAAGTATATTGCAGAAATTCCGCGAATTATCATGGTAAAACGCGGGTTATGTCCGGACTGTCAGCGTACTGCCGGATTCCGTTTTGCTGATAATGATCTGCGAAGGGATTGCCTCACGCAGCTCAGCGACATGCGAAATGACGCCGATCAGACGGGAACCGTCAGCGAGTTTTGAGAGCATCTGCATTGCAAGAGACAGCAGATTTTCGTCCAGTGAGCCGAAACCCTCGTCAATAAACATCGCATCGAGCCGGATCCCGCCGCTCTGTGCCTGTACGACATCCGAAAGCCCGAGTGCCAGCGCAAGCGACGCAAGGAATGATTCACCGCCGGAAAGCGATGAAACATCGCGCCATGCACCGGTTCCGCTGTCGAATACTTCGAGATCGAGACCGGTCTGCGCATGCTTCTGGTCAGCGGTTTTACGGCATCGAAGCGAGTAGGTATCGTTCGTCAGGAATCGAAGCCGCTGATTCGCCGCTGTAACCACATGCCGGAAGTAGAATTGCTGCACATAGGCTTCCAGACTGATTTTCGCCTTACCGCTGAGTTGTCCGCTGACAGTGTAATAGAGGTCACGGAGCTGCTTTTCGTAGCTGACGGCCTCCTTTCGGCTGTCAGCGAGCGGTTTGAGACGGTCAAGTACCTTTTCATTTGTTTCGCAGATGCGTTCTGCATTGCGGTATGCCTGTTCAAGTGTGGCTTGCTTTGCAGTCAGCTCACGGATATCCGTTTCAATTTCGGTCAGCGGCATCGGTTCTGTGATTGTGCACTGTTCGCGCAGGTTTTCAAGCTGACCGCGCAGCGTGTTTTTTCGCTCAAGATAGCTTTGTACCTGATTTTGCAGCTTTATCTGCATTTCCGGCACCATGACTGCTGACAGAAACGCTGCTTCATTTGCAAATACAGAGCCGGTCAGTGCATCTGCATAGGCTTTGCGGCAGCTTTCGGCGTTGGATTCGGCACGTTTATAGTTTGCCTGTGATTCTTCAGCGGCTGCCCGTTTTGCTGCTTCATCGCGTTCTGCTTTCGCTGAAAGCTCCCGTGCAGTTTTCAGTTGATTGTTCAGAGCAGTGATTTCACGTTCTGCCTGTTCAGCGGATTCGCGCAGCGATTCTTTCGTCGGAATATCGTCCCCGCAGCATGCCTGCAAATCATGCAGCAGTGCATCCAATGCATTTTGCCGCTCCTCGACGGTTTGCTTCTGTTTGACATAGGCTGCGAGCGCATCACTTGTCTTTTGACGGATATCGGTCAGTTCCGCATCCGTCGGCGTATGCTCAGACTGCGCTGCGGGATGCGGATGCTCTGTTGCACCGCAGACAGGGCACGGCTTGCCTGTTTCAAGCTGTGAAGCGAGCAGACCAGCCTGTCCGGCTTGATAGGCATCCATGCAGATGCGTTCTGCTTCGGCAGCCATTCTGTACGCCTCTGATTTTGCTTGCAGAAGCGATGCTGCCTGCCGGTGTGCATCGCGCTGCATGATGCTTTTTTGCAGCAGTTCAAGCGATTTTTGTGCCTGTGCTTTCTGGTCCTGCAAAGTCGGGATTTGCGCGGCAGCTTTCTGCGCATTTTCGGCTGTCTTTGCAGCAGATTCCTTTGCAGCAGTCAGTGCAGGCAGCGCATCCAGCAGCATCTGCATATTTTTCCTGGCAGCATCAGCCTGCCGGTCCGCTGTATCAAGTGCCTGATATTCCCGCATCAGCGCCGCAGCATGGCGCGCAAGATTAAGCTGTTCATTGCAGAGTTCAATTTCACCCGCCTGCGCATCGAGCTGTTCAGCCTGTGATTCGGCAGCAGTCAGCTCGGAAAGCAGCTTGTTCTGCTGCTTGGCATGCTCCGCTTCTTTCGTGACCTTGGCAAGCGTGTCTGTGCAGCGTTTTTTATCCTCTGCAAGGGATTCCAGAAGAATACGCTGTTTTTTGCAGATTTCTTTCAGCGGTGCAGCAGCCTTTTCTGCGTATGCAGGCTCTGTCATCAGATTTGCGAATATTTCTGAATCCTCTGCATGTTCCGGCAGGATCAGGTCGCGCACGGTCAGCAGGATTTCCTGTTCCAAAGAGGCGATTTTCTGTTTTGCTTCGGATTCCATTGCAGACAGCATATCCTGAAAATCAGCATATCTGACCGTATCAAACAGCTTCTGAAATATTGCTTTGCGGTCGGCAGAGGATGCAGTCAGAATCTTGCGGAAATCGCCCTGCGCAATCATAACTGTCTGCGCAAACTGTGCGCGTGTCAGACCGATCAGATTCTGGATTTCCGTATTGACATCCTTGATATTTTCGAGGATTCTTCCGTCCGGCAGCCGGAGCACTGCGGTACGCTTGCTGACCTTCATGCCCTCGCCGACTTTTTTGGGGCAGAGATATTCCGGAGTTCTGCGTACCTGATACAGCGCGCCGCGGTGTTCAAATTCAAGTTCAACATATGTCTCTGTTTCCGGTGCGGCGTAATCCGAGCGGAAACTGTCCGCACTGCGCCGCTCCGGACCGCCGCTTGCCTCGCCGAATAATGCATATGCTATCGCATCGAATATGGTTGTTTTTCCGGCACCTGTTGCACCGCAGACCAGAAAGAGTCCGTCACGTTCCAGCGCTGTGAAATCAACCGTTGTTTTCTTTGCATACGGACCGAATGCCTGTATTGTCAGCATTCTCGGTTTCATTGCGCACCTGCTTTCTGATCAAGTGTTTCCAGTACCTTCTGCACGATCAGAGTTTGTGCCTCGGAAAGCACAGCGCCCTCATGCTGTGCTGCGTAAAAGTCGTTCAGCAGCGAGAGAAAATCGGATTTTTCGGGTGTATGTACGGTACCGTTGAACATCTCGCCGTTACCGTCAGTATTCCCGAACAGCGTTTGCAGACAGTTCGGGAAGACCGTATGCAGCGAGCGGGCAGCATTGGCAGGGGGATCGGCATCTGTGACATTGAGCTGTACATAGTCCTCACATCGCGGCATCTCCATGAGCTCGGCAAAGCTGCCGGAGATCACCTGCATTTCCCGAAGCGGTTTCAGCGGTACAGTTTCAATGCTGACACAGCCTTTTTCTTTGATGTGAACAATCGTGACCGATTTATGCTGATGTACTTCTGAAAAGGAATATTTCAGCGGTGAACCGGCGTAGCGGATTTCGGGGCGAGTGACCTGCTGCGGTCCGTGCAGATGTCCGAGCGCGGTATAATCATACGCATCAAACAGGGAAGCAGAAATATTATCCAGTCCGCCGATTGCAAGTTCTTCTGAATCGCAGACCTGTGCACCGGTCAGAAACTGGTGCGCGATCATGATATTGCGCTTATCCGGATCAACCGTATGATGCTGCATCAGAATCCGGATCGCATCATTATAATTCTGAATTTCATCCGCCTGATCCGGATAGGCAGAACGAACCTGCAAAGGTGTAGTAAACGGCATCATATGAATGACGATTTCACCGTATTCATCATGCAGTGTTTGCTTGTAGATTTTTGCTGTATCGGCACCGGAAATATGCACGCCGGATAATGCCGCAAGCGGTGCAAGATAGGCAACACGCTCTGCGGAGTCATGGTTGCCGCTGATAATCATGCAGGGCAGTTTTCGTTCTGCAAGCGCGGTGACAAAGCTGCTGAACAGGCTCATCGCTTCGGCAGAGGGTGTATTCCGCTGATAGACGTCTCCGGCAATGAGAACGGCGTCCACCTGCTGCTCGTCCGCTATTTGCAGAATCTGATCAAGAATATATCTCTGATCTGCAAGGAGATTTTGCTTGTGCAGTACCTTTCCGAGGTGCAGATCAGCTAAGTGCAGAAATCGCATATAATATCCTCCGCCGTTCAGAGTGCTTTCAGCAGCGCAAGCAGGAATTCCCATGTGCGCGCTGCGGATGCGATGGAGAGCCGTTCCCGCGGCGAGTGAATATCAAGCAGATCGGGACCGATTGAGATGCATTGCAGATTCGGGGCTTTTGCGCTGAGAATGCCGCATTCAAGTCCTGCGTGAATTGTCCGGATGACCGGCGGCTTTCTGTAGAGTGCTTCAAATACGGCAGATGCGGTATGTTCCAGCGCAGTATCGGGGATATATTCCCATGCAGGATAACTGCCTGATTCCGAAGATGAGCCGCCTGCCGCCCGTACATAGCTGTGCAGCTTGTCTGCGAGTAACTGTTTTTCCGCATTGATGCCGCTGCGCAGAAGTGCATCAATATGCATTGCATGATCCTTCAATGAGAAAATGCCGAGATTGAGAGAGGTTTCCGGCATATTGAGCGTATCGTTCATTTTCTGTACGCCGTTTGGCAGCCGCTGCATTTCTTGCAGCAAAGCAAGCGTCGATTCACAGGTCAAAGCAGACTGAACAGACGCTGCTTTTATTTTGCACGAAACGGTAAATCCTGTTTCATGCGGATAAGTTTCGGCGATTAGCTGCTGCTGCGCTGTCACCTCGTTCTGAATTGCTTCTGTATCTTCTGTATTGCAGTACACTGTCACAGAGCATTCCGTCGGAATGACATTGTCGCGGACGCCGCCCTCCCATGCAGCAAGATAAAACGGTACCTGTATTGCAGAAAGCAGCCTGATCATGACAACATTTGCATTGAGCAGCGGCTTATGAATCTCAGCACCGGAATGACCGCCTGTCAGTCCGGAGATTGCAATGCACAAAGCAGTGCCGTTTGCTGTATCGGTTTCGACCGGATATCGCATATACACACGCACTCCGCCTGCACAGCCGACAGTGAAGATGCCTTCCTCCTCCGAATCAATATTGATCAGATAAGTGCCGTCCAGTGCTTCGGGGCTGAGCGCATTAGCGCCGTCCATGCCGGTTTCTTCATCTACGGTGAAAACAGCGGTCAGCGGGGGATGCGGAATCGAATCATCTTCGAGAATCGCAAACGCATACGCAATCGCAATGCCGTCATCACCGCCGAGCGTTGTGCCGTCGGCGCTGAGATATTCCTCTCCCCAGATCAGATCGAGTCCTTCGGTTTCCATATTTTTCGGGCAATCCGGCAGCTTGGCACATACCATATCCATATGCCCCTGCAAAATGACACGGGGATGATTCTCATAGCCATTTGATGATGCTTTGCGGATGATCACATTTCCGGCAGCATCGGAAGAATGCTCGAGACCAAGCCGTTCGGCTGTATTCAGTGCCCAGCGGCGTATGCTTTCTGTATGACCGGAGCCGTGCGGAATTGTAGCAAGCTCGGAAAAATACCGGAATACAGCTTCCGGCTGCGGATATTTCGTCATATATATACCTCACAGAAACTGATAATTCGGATGAAAAGGAAGAATCAGGGAAGGGTCTGCCTTTGCTTCTGCCATGATGCGGTCTCGCAGACCGTTGTCGAGCAGTCGATTCAGTGCATCATGTTTCGCTGCCGGAACACCGGGACAGCCCTGATAGAGTGCGAGATGCGGCATGCCGTCTGTATCGCGCATAACGCGGACAGGCCAGATTGAGCAGGCAAACGGCTTCTCCGATGCCGGCAGCGTACAGCCGGAATCCGGATCAAGAAAAGGGCATGGTTTTGCTGTATGTGTTTCGTCATAGGGCAGTGTGATGCGGTATCTGCCGTTGTCTTCGATCATCGGATAATCCGGATGATCGGCAAGCCTTGCGGCGGCGCCGACGGAAAAAGCCGGCAGCTCCCATGCACTTTGCTCCTCAAATACGCAGCAGTTTTTGCATTTTGCACAGGTTTCGGATGAAAGAATATCACTCAGCATAAGTCAGACTCCTTTCCGTGCCATTCCGCGTTGAATTTTTCATTGAGCAAGTCGGGGCGGTAGGATTGTTTTGATGTGCGCATGCCGTTTTCTCCGAGGTCTTCTTCGCGGTTGAGATACCGCGCACCGGTCAGGCATTTCGCCATTTCATTCGCTACCACGCTCCATGCATGCGGATAATCCGGAATGACTTTTTCATAGTGGACATCGAAGATGCCGGATGATATTTCAGAAACCATTGTCATGCCGACCGGTTTGTCATCTGCATAGAGCAGCAGACCCGAAAGCCCGAGCGCATCCATATTCTCGCATGCTTCGGCGATACAGCTTCGTTCATACAGAAGCGGAGGTTTATGCGGGTCGGGACGAGCCGCAAGCCATTGATCTGCAATATCCAGTGCAAATGACATGTTTTCCGGAATCAGCGGCTGAATATAAGCATCGGGATTTGCACGCCAGAACTGTGAGATATGATTCCGCTTTCCGTGATAACGGCTCCCGCGCAGTTCTGCCAGATTATCGCGCAGATACAGATATTCTGTATACTTTTCGGCACATGTGAATGTAAAGCAATCAGGAAATGCAGTCGCGAGAAGATCACACTGGGATTTTGTCAGCAGAGATAAACGCAACGGCATGTTGCGTTCGGCTGCATCCGCATGCAGCAATCTGACTGCCGTGCGGAGATCGCCTTCTCCGATCGGGAAACCGTATGTACCTGCACGCAGTCCGTCTGAATAACGCCGCAGAAGCAATTTATCTGAGAAAGCGATTTCGGTGCCGTATTTTGCCCGAAGCAGGTAGAGATTGACAAAGGAAGCGTCATTTTCAACAGCCTTTGCATATGCAGCCGCATCACAGACAGCCTTCCGGTCCGAGAGGGCAGGGGGTGCAAAATGTATCGCCATGCGGAAATCCGCCTTTCGTTTTGGGTTATCATTATATTATACCATGATCATCAGTATTTGTCAAACCGCAGATGTATGAAAAAGCAAGCTGTGTGCAGCTTCACAGCTTGCTTATACGACAGAATGATAGAAACGGATATCGAACTGTGCCCCGTGCGGTTCAATATTCCGCACCTGAATACTGCCGCCCTGTGATGTGATAATACGCCGCGCAAACGAAAGTCCGATACCGTAGCCTGTTTTGGAGAAGGGGGTGCCGCGGTAGAAGCGTTCAAATACGTGCGGCAAATCCGTTTCGGAGATTCCGGAGCCGGAATCCGTAATCAGAATGCCGGTGTATATTGCATTTGTCTCGGAGGAGATTGCGATTGTGCCGCCTTCCGGTGTGTGCTCCATACAGTTTTTGAGCAGATTGCAGAAGGCTTCGGTGCAGTAGGGCAGATCACCGGTGATTTTATCTTCGTCGCCGATATCAAGATTGACCGCAATATCTTTCAATTCCAGCGCGATTGAAATCGGTTCCAGTGCATCGGCAATCAGAGTGCGGCAGGAGAATTCAGTTTTCTGGAATGTCACGGAACCGGCATCCAGACGGGACAGCCCGAGGAGTGTTTCAATCATCCATTGCATCCGCGAAAGCATGGATTGCAGCTCCTGCAAATTTTCATATTGCTGTGCTTTTGTCAAATTCGGCTTCCGCATCAGATCAACCAGCAGGATTACGGAGGTCAGCGGAGTCCGAAGCTGATGCGAAATATCCTCCAGCGATTCCTGCATGAAACTGCGTTCCTGCCGGAGTGCGGCATTTTGTTCACGCAGTCTTGCGGTCATTTTTCCGATTTCCGATGCAAGGATACTCAGTTCGCCTTCACTGTAGGAATCAAAAGTGACCTGTTCTGCGCCGTGCAGAATGCTGCTGATTTCATCGCATAATTTGCTGATTTGCCGTCTGCGGAGCGCATCAAAATATTTGCGGAGAAATACGGCAGTCAGTCCGGTACACAGGACAATGACCGATGCGACCGGATGCAGCAGCCAGCAGATTGCTGCAGTAATTGCCAGAAGCACAAGATAAAGTGCTGTTTCGATACCTTTATAATCCTTCATTGTGATACGACCTTATAGCCCATGCCGCGAACGGTTTTGATGATCTTCGGATTCTGCGGATCATCCTCGATTTTTTCGCGCAGTCGTTTCATATAGACATTCAGCGTGTTGTCTGAGACAAATTGACTGGATACCGACCAAAGCTCGTCAATCAGTCTGTCACGCGAAAGAAGCTGATCCTTGTTGGTCATCAGAATGAGCAGCAGACGGTATTCGAGCGCCGAGAGGAAGAGCTCTGTACCGTTTTTAGCGACGGTTCCTTTCGTCTGATCCAGAACAAGCTCCTGACAGATTATCTGACCGGAGCCGCGCTGGGAACGCCGCAGCGCATTTTTGATGCGCGCAATCAATTCACGCGGACGGAAGGGTTTGCCGATATAGTCATCCGCACCGACATCGAATCCCGCGACTGTGCAGGCTTCATCAGCAGATGCGGTGAGAAAGATTACGGGTACATCCGATTCTTTTTTGATTGCGCCGCAGACAGAGAAGCCGTTTCCGTCTAGCAAGGATACATCGAGCAGAACGCAGTCAAAGCTGTTTTTTTCAAACAACGTAAGACCGTCTGTCTGACCGGCTGCATGTGTCACCTGAAATCCCTCGGACATCAGAAATCGAATCAGTGTGCGCGCGAGCTGTTCATCATCTTCAACAAGCAGAATATTCGGCAAGAGATCACTCCCTTTCGGCGTATTTGATAATACAATTATATCATATTACGATGCAAAAAGCAAGCTGAGAATGGTTTCTTTAATGCAGCAGCTGAACAGCCGGAGAACTTTAGATCAACGGAGCCGCGCACGGCGCGGTCGCAATATTTGCAAGAATTGCGATGTTTGGTGTATTTCGTTGACTTTATGCACAATATATGCTATGATATAAATGGTGTTATATGGTCATAATACCTCAATATTATTTTAAAGGGGAAGGCGAATGATGAAAGGCAAGAGAATCTTCAGCGCGGCAGGTGCTGCGGCAGTTCTGCTTGGAACCGTTTCTGTATTACCGGTACAGATGACTGTTTATGCAGAACCGACCGAGCTGTTCTCGGATGATTTCGAGGACGGAAATTCCTGCGGCTGGGCATCACACGGCGGAGCAGCGACTGTTTCGCTCACGACCGATCAGGCACACAGCGGTAAATCGAGTATGTTTATTACAGACCGTGAGCAGGACTGGCAGGGTGCGGAATGCAGTAAGGTCGGAAAGTTCTATGCCGGTGAAACCTACAGCTGTTCGATCTGGTTCTACTATGACGATGCTTCGGCAAATGAACAGCAGAGCTTCCAGCTTGGTTATAAGTATGTTCAAAACGGTGAAACGAAGTACAGCAGTGTCGGACAGGTCAATGCTGAAAAAGGCGAATGGAGCGAGATGAAGGCGGATGTGACGTTCCCGGAAGGCGTGACGGGCATTACGCTTTATACGCAGTGCAGTGATACGGATTTGCCGTACTATATTGATGACTGTACGGCAACCGGCGAACCGCATGAAGGCAGTGATGCTGAGGGTTTTTCATACGATTTTGAGGACGGCAAGGTCGGAGACTGGTACGGCAGATCATGTGATGTCAAAATCAGTGAGAAAATGGCTCACAGCGGCGATTATTCAATTTATACAAGCAACCGTTCCGAGCTCTGGATGAGCCCTGCTGTTGACTGTACGCTTTACTGCAAGCCGGGCGGCTACTACTCTTTCTCGTGCTGGGTTGCATACGACGGTGAAAACTGGACCGACACTGCGGCATTCCAGAGCTATCTGATGTACAATCTCGGCGGTGAAACGCAGTATATGAATCTTGCGGACGAAATGACAGTACGCGGCGAGTGGGTACAGATTTCGACACGCTATACGATTCCCGAAGGTGCGACGAATATTGCATTCTATGTGCAGCCGAAGTGGTCGAGCAATCCGTCCGATCAGGATCTGCGAATGGATTTCTATCTGGATGATGTCGAATGCAAGGCACTTGCCGATCCGGAAATCGAGAAAGATATCCCGAATCTGAAGGATACATATGAAAAGCAGTTCAAACTCGGCTGTGCGGCAACCGTTTCGGAGATTACACCGCAAGCCGCGCAGGATATTGTCTTAAAGCATTTCAATTCACTGACACTCGGCAATGAACTGAAGCCGGAAGCATTGTTGGATGCCAAGAAAATGCAGGCATCCGGCAGCGAGACAGATGTTTCTGTCAATTTGCAGGGAGCAGATAAGCTCCTGACCTTTGCAAAAGAGAATCATCTGCCGGTTCGCGGTCATACGCTTGTCTGGCATAGTCAGACTCCGGATTGGTTCTTCCGCAAGGGATACAAAGAGGGCGGCGAATGGGCTTCGCGCGAAACTATGCTCAAGCGCATGGAGAACTACATCAAGGCAGTTTTCGCACAGCTTAAATCGCAGTATCCGGATGTCGATTTCTATTGCTGGGATGTCGTCAATGAGGCGTTCCTCGATGACGGCTCCTACCGCAAGCCCGGTTCAACCGAGGAAAACGAGGCATATTCTCCGTGGATCAAGACAATCGGCGAGGACTATATTACTTATGCGTTCCGGTATGCAAGAGAATATGCGCCGGAGGGCACAAAGCTGTTTTACAATGACTTCAATGAGTATACGCCGGCAAAGCGTGATGCGATCATTAAAATGGTCAAGGGCTTGCAGGAGGAGGAGCTGATTGACGGCATCGGCATGCAGTCGCATTTGCAGATGAGTTCACCGACACCGGACAGCTATGCAGAAGCGCTGAAAAAATACGGCGCGCTCGGTCTTGAGATTCATGTGACCGAGCTGGATATCAACACGAAGGACGGCTCCCGTTCCGGTCAGCTTGAGCTTGCGCAGCGCTACCGTGATATCATGAATACGATTCTCAGCGCAAAGAAAGACGGTGTCAATGTCACGGCAGTTGTTATCTGGGGCATCACCGATTCGACGAGCTGGATCGGCGGTTATCCGGTACTCTTTGATGAGGATTACCACGCGAAGCCTTCTTTCTACGCAGTGCAGGACCCTTCGCAGAATATCCAGACCGTGAAGAATAAGGACGCGATTTCTGCCGGAAAAGAACAAGGCTTTGACTTGCAGGCACCGGCGAAAATCGGTGACAAGGGTACATTCAAAGCAGTTTATGACAATGAGGGCAATCTGGTGATTTCCGTGACTTCGGCAGCCGCAGCCGATCTGAAAATCATGCTTGACGGAAAAGAAGTCGCCTCCAAGAGCATGACGGCAGGTCAGACCTATGAAGCAGAGATTCCTGTCACAGAGCATAAAATCGGCACGCAGTACAGCTTTGATATTGCACTCGGCGATACCGCGTGGAACAGCCTCGACGGCAAGCTCTCCGCTGAGAACTGCGGTACGCTTACGATTGCGGCGGAACCTGTATGCGGTGAGGCTGCATCCGGTGCACCCGTGATTGACGGCAAGATCGACGACATCTGGCAGAATGCGAAGGAACTGAAAATCGACAATTTTACCATGGGCAAAAAGGGAACCAATGCACAGGGAACGGCAAGAGTGCTCTGGGACAGCAAAAATCTCTATGTTCTGGTTGAGGTTACCGATCCGAACGGTACAAACGCATCCAGCGGCAATCACTGGGAATGCGATACGGTCGAGGTGTTCTTTGACCAGAATAACGAAAAGACTGCTTCCTATCAGAATGATGACATTCAGTGCCGCGTCGGTTATGATAACAGCAAATCGGTTTCCGATAACCGTTCTGTGGACGATTTCACTTCTGCTGCTGCAAAGACTTCGTCGGGCTATCTCGTGGAGATTGCAATTCCGGCAGTGAACGGCACGCTGAAATCCGGTCAGACAGTCGGCTTTGATATTCAGATCAATGACGATGCGGGTACCGGTGAACGTGCAGGTTCTGTCATCTGGAGCGGCGATAAATCCGGCATGGGCTATACTGACACGCGCTGCTTCGGCGTATTGAAGCTGACAGGACAGTCCTCCGCAAATCTGGGAGATGTCAATCTCGACGGCGATGTCGATGTATCGGATGCAGTTCTGCTGGCACGCTATGTCGCAGAGGACAGCGGAGCAAATATTCAGGCGCAGGGCAAGATCAATGCCGATGTGGACGGCGTAACCGGCCTGACCGGCGATGATGTGATTCAGATTCTCAAATGCATTGCAAAGATCATCAAAACATTTTAATTGCAAAGAAAACAGCACGGCAGATTCTCCCTGCCGTGCTGTTTCTTTTATGCATCTTTCATATGTTTATCACAATGGCATGGTAAAATAAACGCATAGAAAAAAGCACATCCATTCTACAGCTTAATGAAACGAGGAAAAGATATGAAACACTTAGGGGCAGTTCTGCTGTTTACCGGCGGTTTGCTGCTGAGCGCATGCGGATTATCCTCCCTGCCGGAAATCAGTATCGCAGATTCTCAGCATGAAGCTGCTGCTGCGCCTTCCGGAACCGATTCGTCCGCGGATATCCGGAATGAAAACAGCAGCAATACGGCATCCTCTGAAACGGAGTCTGATTTCCCTGATCTTGTCAGCTTTACCGCATCCACCATTGACGGAAGCAGCTTTTTGCCGGAGGACTTTGCTGCTGCGGATGTGACGGCAATCAATATCTGGTCTACGACATGTGGACCCTGTGTCCGCGAAATGCCGGAGCTGGCGGAATATGCAAAGACACTTCCGGAGAATCTGCGGATTATAACATGGTGTCTGGATGCGAATATTTCAGCGACATGTTCTGAAATCGAAAAATATCTGAACGAATGCGGCTTTACCGGCATCACGCTGGCGTCCGGTGACGGTGATTTGCAGAAGCTGTATGAACAACTGATGTATACGCCGACAACAGTTTTTGTCGATGCAAACGGCAATCAGGTCGGCGAGCCGCTGATCGGTGCGGGCAATATCTCCGAACGATATTCGGCGCAGTTCGAGGCGGCAATGCATCAGCTCGGAATTGAATCTACACTGAAATCTGAATAAACGGAGACCGCAGAGCTTTCACCGGCTCTGCGGTTTTGCTTACAATTCATGATGATGCGCAGTCAGTACCTGTTTCAGTGCATCGCGTTCATCCGGCGGCAGACTGCGAACGGCATCTCCGTGATAGAGCGCAATGCCGCTGACCGCAGAATTGCCAAGCGCATCCGCAGCCTGCCTTGCCGGAAGATATTTTTCCTTCAGCCATTCATCCGCACCGCTGCCCGCAAACGGGTCTGACTGTCCGTATTTATACACAGCAAGACCGGTCAGCAGCTTTACGTTTTCATTTCGGGGCAGCGCTGTCCATTGACGGAGTAATTCCGAAAACGGCAATGACTCGTTTTCATATCCGTAATACAGCTGCGGTATGATCCAGTCGCAGCACTGTGTTTCGCCGATCCATGCAGGCACATCGGCAAACTGTGTCTCACTGTTTGCCTTTGGATTGCCCTGCGGACTGACGGAGAACACGATATCCGGATCGGCGTTTTTGACAGCCGCGTACATCTGCTGTATGAGGCTTGTAATTATGCCGCGGCGCCACGCAGCAAGATCGTCAGCGCCGGACGCACGGAATGCTGGTGCATCAAATTCCGGTGAAACAGTCGGATAGAAATAGTCGTCGATGTGGATGCCGTCCGGATGATATATATCGATCAGTTCTGTGATTGCACCGCGCAGGAATGCCCCTGTGGATTCTGCCGCAGGATTCAAATAATACCTGCCGTCCCATTCCGAAAGATTTTCAGCACGCAGCTCAGGATTCCGATGCCATTTTTGCAGCAGGGAATCTCCTGACTGTGCTTCGGTGTATTCCTTTGTTTGCAGACGCAGTGGATTGAGCCATGCATGGAATGAAAGACCGAGTTCTTTGCATGCATCCGAAAAAAGCTGCATCAGGTCGAACTGCTCTGCCGCAGGCAGCTGCGGATAATAAGCAGACGGGTAAATGCTTTCCCCGAATGCGCATACATGCACGAATACCGTATTGATGCCGGTATCCTGCAAATCGCGCAGATAATTCATGATATTGTCCCGCGTTGTATGCTGATCGGATGAGATGAGCTCTGTGACGGTAAAATACGGAATCCATGCAGCAATGACCGGTTCGTGCTCCGTTTCTGAATCAGGCTGGAGCAGATGAAGCTGCGCATAGGACTGTCCGCAGAAGCAGTCCTGTTCTTCCGCTGCGGTATCCTTGCGGCAGCCTGTGCACAGCAGCAGAATCAGCAGAACCGAAATCAAAATGCGGAAACCGATATGCATATGAAAGACTCCTTTCAGGTACTGTCCTTCTATGATACCGCATTCCTTCCGCGAATGCAGTCGAAGCTGCATAGGATGCAAAAAAAGCAGCGAAAAGGCGCCCTGTACACAGGATACAGCGCGCCATGTATTTTATTCGATTGTCAGTGTACCTTCCACCGTTTTCGGATTCAGGTGATCCTTGTTATAATTGTTCAGCGAATCCATATTGCATGAAAATTTGTACTGCTGTCCGCTCGCAGCATTATCCGGAATATCAAAATACACCGTAAACATTGTACCGCTTGTCTTGCAGTCCTCTGAGGTCATAGCACCGAATGCAATCAAATGATTCTCCTCGCCGATCAGACAGGATTTCATAAAGCCCTGCGCAGCTTCGCCAAGATCACATTTTGCATACGGAAAATTGGAATTAGGTGAGGTTTCGCCGGTTTTCTGCGGTGTGAGCGCAGGATCGTAAACTAGCTGCAAGCCGGTCGCAGCATAGCCGGGATTGTTCCAGATTCTGACACTGACCGGAACGCCTTTGTCGCCGGCATGTGCGGTACAGTTTTCGACACCGATTGTCAGCTCGGAGCCGATCTTTTGTTCATTGCCGGCTGCCGTAGTGCCGCCGCATGCCGTCAGCAGGGCAGTAGCGGTCAGCAGCGCGAGTGCAGAAGCGCAAAATACATATTTCATGAAGCAGATTTCCTTTCTTGCTGTAAAGTGATATGCCTGATATTGGCAGAACAAACCGTTTCGGGAAGCGGTTTCAGGGAAAGAACCGTGATACGGGTGTCTGAGCGTGCAATTTGCATCAGTTCCTCAGAAACAAACGGCGTCAGAACAATGACAGCGGCATTCTGATTCTCGGCAAGATACCGCCGCAGCATTCTTGTGAATTTGCAGGAGATCGTATCCTGCATGGCAGCGAGCATCCGCAGCAGCTTCGGCAGATGATCTGCGCCGCCGGAAGTGCGTGATTCGGCAGGCATGCCGTCAATTTTAGTATTGGCAAGAAGCCTTACCGGCAGATGCAGTTGTGCAGCAGAGCCGAGCAGTGCAGCACAGAGTCGAATCTCATCCTCAAACAGTGCACGGTCTGACAGTCTGTCACGGTCTGTGATTCTGGTCTCCAGATTGAGCAGCAGCGTAAACTCCGGCGATGCCGTTTCCTGATATTGCCAGACCATCGGGCTGACCGATCTTGCAGATGCAGTCCAGCAGATATCACGCACCGGATCGCCGTCAGCATATTCCCGAATGCCGCAGACTGCATAGCGATCCGGAATCACAGTCCGTCTGCGCACGATTTCACCGCCGAACTGCTGCGGCAGTTCTGTCAGCTGATCCAGTCGCCTGACAGCAGGCAGTACGGTCAGATGCGCAACAGTGTCCGGCAGCAGTTTTGACCATTCCGCCGTACCGAACAGATCGCTGATCACGAGCACTGCATGCGATACCGTAAACATTCCGCGTTTCGTGCACACAACATGCCAGTGCCGTTCGATTTTTTTATAAGGAAACAGGCAGAAGCAGCTGGAAACAAACCTTGTTTCTTCCGATACGGATGACTGTGCACAGGCAAACAGAAGTGATGCATCTGTTGTGAGCTCCGCCTTAACCCATGGCAGCGGAACCGGTTTCCGGCTGATAATTGTTTCAATCAGTTCGACAGTATCACCTTCGGAAACCTCATCGGCTGTAAAGCGCAAATGATACTCAAGATTCCGGAAGCCGAAGCGTTCGATGAGCTGCTGCGTGGCCCAGACCGTGATGCCGATAATCAGCAGCAGCAACAGCAGCTTCATTGCTTGGGTACCTCAACCGTCCTGAGAATATCAGTCAGAACAGCTTCGGATGCCTTACGGTCAGAGAGCAGACCGTCCGACGCTTGCAGACGGTGACCGCATACCGGTATCCAGACTGCCTTGACATCATCAGGAAGCAGGTAATCTCTGCCTTCCATTGCGGCAACTGCCTGTGCCGCATGACGCAAAGCAAGTGCTGCACGGTTGCTCAGACCGAAACGGAGCTTCGGATGAGAACGGGTCGCATCAACAAGCGACAGCAGATAATCCAGTACCGCTTCGGAAGCGGAAACCTCCCGAACAGTATTCTGTGCAGCAATCAGCTTTTCCGGAGCCATGACAGGGGACAGCGTGTCCAACGGATCGGTCAGCTGACGGTCGGCAAGGATCGCAAGCTCTTGAATCCGGTTCGGTGTCCCCATGGAAAGCCGCATAAAAAACCGGTCAAGCTGCGCTTCAGGCAGCGGAAATGTGCCTTGTAATTCAATCGGATTCTGCGTTGCAATGACGAAAAAAGGTTCCGGAAGCGGATAGGTTTTGCCGCCCGCCGTGACCTGATGTTCTGCCATGCATTCGAGCAGACCTGCCTGTGAGCGCGGCGCCATACGGTTGATCTCATCGGCAAGCAGCAGATTCGTGAAAACCGGACCCTGCCGGAATTCCATTTTCCGGCTGCCGTTCGAATCCTGCTGCAATATTTCAAAACCTGTCAGATCGGCAGGCATCAGATCAGGGGTACACTGTACACGACGGCTTTCGCATCCGGTCAGCACTGCAATCGCCTTGACAAGTGTGGTCTTGCCGGTGCCGGGCAGATCCTCAAGCAGAACATGTCCGCCGCAGAGCAGTGCGGCAGTCAGCATCCGGATTGTGTCGGGTGCGCCGACAATGACGCGGGCTGTTTCAGCCATAAGCTGTTCAGTCAGCGATTTTAATTCAGAAATACGGATGATATCAGTCATAAGGCGCTCCTTTCCTGCTTATCAATTATATAGTATATCACGCGAACGGACTTTTGTCAAATCTCACGCTTGACTATACTGTTTGTATATATTTGCATGAGATTTACAATAATTGATTCCGGCAGCGATCCGGAAACAAAATTTATTAATTGAAAATATATTGCGAATAAACGCATTTTCGGCATATTTAACAACCGAAAGAATGATTTGTTATACAGAATGTGCAATCTATAAGTGAACAGAATGACAAATGTTCGATGTTTATTCATAAAGTGTTCATATATTATCCATATAATACAGATTGTTTTCGGCTATAATAAAGATGTCGGCTTTCCGACTGCCGGATGAGAGGGAACTTCCGGCAACACATTTCTAATCTTTGAGAGGGGATTCTACATGAAAAAACATTTTCTCCACCGCGTCGGCGCTGCCTGTACCAGTGCTGTCATGTCCGTCGGAACCCTGATTGCGGTCGGCGCAACGCCGTTGACTGCAAGTGCCGCAGACAGTGATAACTACGCTAAGCTCCTTCAGTACAGCCTGTATTTTTACGATGCCAACATGTGCGGCAATGATGTGAACTCTGCGTCAGCAATCGAATGGCGCGGCAACTGCCATACGAACGATGAGGTTCCCGGCGGCTATCACGATGCCGGTGACCACGCAATGTTCGGTGTACCGCAGGGCTATTCCGCAGCTGTGCTCGGCTGGTCCTACTATGAATTCAAGGATGCTTACGAAGCAACCGGTCAGAGCGCTCACCTGAAGCTGATTACGGATCGTTTTGCAAAATTCTTCCGCGACTCTACGAAACTGAGCGGTGATACTGTTACGAGCCTTCTTGTTGAAAAAGGTGAAGGCGGCGTCGATCATTCCTACTGGGGCGCGCCTGAGAAGCAGGGTGACAGAGGACGTATGCTTTGGAAGTCCGGTGACTGTGCAAATGTTGCAGCAGAGTATGCAGCAGCACTCGCAGCAAACTATGTGAACTTTAACAATCCGGATGACCTCAAATATGCGAAGGCACTTTATAATTTTGCAAAAAAGAGCACAGGTGCCTATTCCTGCGAATTCTACGGAAGCGGCGACAGCGGAACAGCAGACGAGATTGCTTTTGCAGCCTGCTGGCTCTATCTTGCAACAAAAGACAATGCCTATATGGGCGATGTCAATAATGCTCCGACTGCATACTGGGTCATGAACTGGGAGAATGTTCAGCTCGGTGCTGCTATTCTGAAGGGCGAGATCACCGGCGACTGGGGCGCAGCAAAAGAACTCGGCAACTTCAGCGGTAACGATTACAAGTTCTACAGTAAATGGGGCAGTGCTAGATACAATGCAAATGCACAATTCTGTTCTCTTGTTGCTGCAAAGTACAGTAAGGCTGATTCCAGCTGGGCAAAGGGTCAAATGGAATACCTCACCGGTGATAAGGCTTTCGCAAACGGTCAGAAATATTGCCTCGTAGTTGGATTCAAGGACAATTCTTCCAAGAGCCCGCATCACAGAGCAGCATCTCCGGAAGTGGGTGCTGATGCAGGTCTCGACGGAACACCGAATAAGTACCTGCTCGTCGGCGCACTCTGCGGCGGTCCTGTAGACGGAAACGGTACTTATGCAGACAAGCGTTCTGATTATATCGGCAATGAGGTAGCGCTTGACTATAACGCAGGTTTTGTCGGCGCAGCAGCTGGTCTCTATCACTTCTACAAAACAGGTTCTACTGTCAGCTCGATTCCGGGCGTAAAGAAGATTTATAGTGGTAGCATCAGTTCTCAGGATACGCAGCCTGTTCAGACTGAACAGACGACACAGCAGACCACGCAGGATACACAGCCGACACAGAACACACAGCCTTCGCAGAATACCCAGCCGTCTCAGAACACGCAGGGAACCACCAATCAGTCCGGCGGCTCTCTGACCTTTACCAAGGCTGAGGATATGGATAACAATCCGAAGTGGGTTGTTCAGACCGGCGGCGCAAGCAAGGTTGTCTTCAAACTCAAGACCAACTCCAACGATACTGAGGCAAACGGCTGCTTCGAGATCAACGGCAAGATGACCGAATGGAAGGCAGCTCCGTCCGGCGGCGAAATGACCGTCGAGTGCGAGGTCCCGTCCGGCGCAAATGAGGTTTCGATCACTGTATGGTGGCCGACCAGCGCGACACTTGAGTCTGTTACCGGCAACGGCAGCGGTACTCAGCAGACCCAGCCGACGCAGCAGACCCAGCAGTCTACGACTTCTACTACTACTACCACCACAACAACCACGACAACGACCACTTCTTCCAGCTCTGCTTCTGAGCGTAACGATGCAGTAACCATGTGGGGCGATGCGAACCTCAGCGGCAAGGTTGACGTTGCGGATGCTGTTCTGGTGGCGCGTTTCTGCGCAGAGGATTCTTCTGCAAACATCACGTCTGTCGGTCGTCTGAATGCAGATGTGACGCATAACAACAATGTTGATATGGATGATGTCACAAAGATTCTCCAGTTTGTTGCAAAGCTGATTACAGCTGATGATCTTGCACACTGATCCGGTTCGCTGAACCTTTATTTACAACTTCACATTCGGACACGGATACGGCTTCAATAGCCGTATCCGCGTTCGCATATACGTGATCGCGCGGGTTTTCTCCTGCGCGGTTTCGGTTTGTCTCAAAGATATCCCATTGTACGCAGGAGGACTTCCGTATGCAGAAACAGAGCAATGCAGAGCAGATTCAGAAAAAAAGCAGAAGAGCATATATTATACGCAGAATCGGAATGTGGATACTGGTGCTTTTTCTGCTTGATGTCATGACCTTCGGCGCGAATAACCGTATAGATATCACGAAGTATACATATAAAACAGATGCACTTTCTGTTTCGTTCAACGGTTTCCGCATCGTGCATCTGACTGATCTGCATAATAAAGTGTTCATGGAAAACAACGAGGCACTTTTGCGTGAAATCCGTGCGTTGAATCCGGATATCATTGTGATGACCGGTGATACCATTGATGCCAGCAATCATACCAATGTCGCCGATGCGGTGATGTTCATGGAACAAATTCCCGAGATTGCACCAACGTACTTTGTTCACGGAAATCATGAGCATAATCTGCCGAAATCCGTTCTGAGCGGCTTTGAGGAGAAGGTAACGAATCTCGAAAATGTGCATTTTCTGAATAATGAATGTGTTCAGATTGAATCTCATACCGGACAGACGCTCTCACTGATCGGTCTCGATGATCTATCCTTGCAGGCAAATATTCTGAAAACACTGGCTGATGAGGCGCCGGATGATTTTCAAATTTTACTTGCACATGAGCCGCAGTATCTGAAGGATTATTACGCAGAGACCGGCGTTGATCTGGTGTTTGCCGGTCATGTGCACGGCGGTCAGTGGCGGATTCCGTTTACGCATCAGGGCTTGTACGGACCGGATCAGGGATTATTCCCAAAATATTCCGACGGCATCTATACGGAAGGGGATACAACGATGTATCTCAGCCGCGGTCTCGGCAACAGCGGTTTTCCGGTTCGTCTGTTCAATCATCCGGAGATTGTCTGCGTCACATTGGAAACGGTTTCCGGTGATGCTTCGTAAGATCGGGGGAAGGATATGCGGATTGCTTTGATTCTGACCGGCGGTACAATTTGCAGCCGCGCCGGTTCCGACGGCACACGCCGCAGTGATGTCGGTTCGGCATGTACAGTACTGGAACAGCATTACCGGCTTGCGCATCCGTATTCATCTGTGCAGTTTGATGTGCAGATGCCGCTGAACCGTCTTAGTGAGGACCTGACACCGGATGACTGGTGCACGATCCTGCAAACGGTTGCTGCGCTTGATCTTCGTCGATATGACGGCATCATTATCGCACACGGAACGGATACGCTTGATCAGACTGCGGCAATGCTTTCAGCCGCACTGATTGGTATTTCTGTTCCGGTCATTCTTGTTTCAGCGATTGAACCGCTGGATGAGCCGCAAACGAACGGTCATGCGAATTTTGAGGCTGCCGTCAAGCTGATCTGCAAGCATTTGTCCGGCGGTGTCTGGGTCGTATATGAAAACAGTGACGGCGAAATGTATCTGCACCGCGGTTTTGATCTGCTGCCGTGTCAGCATGAAAGCCGCTCTTTTTACAGCGGTGCGATGCAGAAGGTAAGTGCTGTATATGATGCACCGCCGGAGCATAAAAAAAGCACCTGCGCAGATTTGCAGATGCTTGCGGCACATGCCAAGGCTGCACCGGAGGTGCTGTTGCTTCGACCGTATAACGGTCTGCGGTACGATAAAATTTTGCTTGACGGGGTTGCTGCAGTTGTACACGGAACCTATCATTCCGAGACGGCAAATTCGGTCCGTTTTTCGCCGTATGCGGTTCAGACACTGATTCAGCGCTGCCGCAGCCTTGCAATACCATGCTTTCTTGCGCCGTGTCATGAACAGAATCAGAGCTACGGCTCGGGATATGATCTTGTGCAGGAGGGTGCGATCCCGCTGGAGCATATGACACTGCCGTTTGCATACGGTGCGGTCTGGGTCGGGTGTCTGCTCGGAGATCAGGGCGAGCACCTGATCAGCCGCGTCCGGCAAATGCGTCAGTCACTCGAAAGCCAGCGCTTCCGCTGCTGCATGTAAATTGTGCGTACCTGTGACAAAAATTCATGCACCTGCGGAAGCTTGAAATCCATATACGTCCACGGAAACGGATTCCATGCATGCCGCGCATAAAAGAGCGTCAGTTCGGCGTAGATACCGTCAGAGAGCGGAATGCGGTGTCCGGCATTCTTGGTTGTTGCGAGAGAAAGTCTGCCCGCGCTGACAAATCCGGGATCGAGATTGATATGCCGGTTTCCTGCATCAGCAGTTTCCTGCTCAATCACATTGGTAAATGTTTTGATTGCGGCAAGCTCCTGAGGATCGCGGCATTCAGTAAAGGACAGCATCAAGCGGTAGACTTTGCCGTTCATTTCACTGTCATAATAGGGCGAAATATCCGAAAAGCTGTAGGGCTCCGATTCAAGATCAGTCTCGCCGTATGCAGATTTCAGCTTAACGATTGCGGCATCGGCTGTTGCTTTGTCAGTATATAGAACTGCGCAGATGAGCTTTTCCGGCTCAAACTGATGTGCTGTTCCCATAGTATTTCAACTCCTTATGCAGTCTCGTCTAATGATAACATGAATTCGGAAAGATGTCAAGTACGGGAGGAAACGAACATGAAAGAATACAAAATCATTAAGGTTGAACGCAGATTTATCAAGAACGATTACACCTATGCAGAAGTTGTCATGGAGCGTGAGTCAACAGACGGCTGGGAGCTGATCAGCACGGCATTTGATCCCGCAAAAGACATTCGCGGTGATATGGTTCTGACATTCAGCCGTGAGAAGGTGCCGCAATGAATAAACTGCAAAAGAAGGCAGCAGAGATCTGCGATGTGCTGGACAGTGTATATCCGGACGCAGTATGCTCGCTGCAATATGATAAGCCTTATGAACTGATGATTGCCACGCGGCTTTCGGCACAGTGTACGGATGCACGCGTCAATATCGTGACGAAGGATTTGTTCCGGATTTTTCCGACGCTGGATTCGTTTGCGGATGCGGATATTACTGCGCTGGAGGAAGCGGTGAAGCCCTGCGGTTTTTACCGTGCAAAAGCGAAAAGCATCAAGGAAATGTGCCAGCGTGTGCGGGATGTATACGGCGGCGTTGTGCCGGATAATATGGATGATCTGCTCACGCTTTCCGGCATTGGGCGCAAGACAGCAAATCTGCTGCTCGGCGATGTCTACGGTCAGCCTTCTGTTGTGACGGATACGCACTGTATCCGGATTTCCGGCAGACTCGGTCTGACAAAACGGCATGCGCCGGAGCATGTGGAGGAAGACCTGCGGAAGATTCTCCCGCCGGATCGTTCCTCGCGCTATTGTCACCAGATTGTGCATTTCGGACGCGATATCTGTACGGCAAGAAATCCGAAATGCGCTGATTGTCCGCTGAAATCTTACTGTGTCGATCCCGAATTTACAAAAATCGAAAAAAAGTTTGAAAAAGGGCTTGACAAATAATCGTTTTTATGTTACAATAACACACGTTAAAGGCTGTGAGGAAGCCAAGCAGAGGATTGCCAATGTCTTCAGAGAGCCGACGGTCGGTGTGAGTCGGTGTCAAGCAATGCTGTGTATCCCTTCTGAGCCGGAACGCTGAAAGGTCAAAGTAAGTGTTCCCGTGATTCTGCGTGAATGAATAGGGCTTGTCGGAGCCTGAAAGAGGTGTTACGCAATAGCGGCACAATTTGAGTGGTACCGCGGGTTATCGTGAATGATGCTCGTCTCAAAGTTCATCTTTGAGACGAGTTTTTTATTTTCATATCATATTTAAGTAAGGAGAGATTTCAATGAGCGACCAGAAGAACCTTCAGAATGCCGAAGCCAGAATCAAAGAGGTTGCAGAGCGAATTGCCCGCCTGCGTGAAGACCTCGGCATTTCTGTTGAGGAAATGGCTGCAAAGACGGATTATTCCGTCGAGGATTACAAGAAGTTTGAAGCCGGTGAAAAGGATTTCAGCTTCACCTTCATTTACAAATGCGCAAATGCATTCCACGTTGAAATTTCTGAGATTATGGAAGGCAGCAGTCCGGAGCTGAGCGGCTATACCGTGACGCGCAAGGGCGAGGGTGTCCCGATTGTCCGCAGAGAGGGTTTTGTCTATAACCGTCTTGCGACCAAGTTCAAGAATAAAACGGTCGAGCCGTTTCATGTTGTGATTCCGTATTCCGAGGAGGCGCTTTCCAAGCCGCTGCATCTCGCAAGCCACGCCGGTCAGGAAATGGATATCGTGCTGAAAGGTACGGTTCGCATGATCATCGGTTCGCATTCCGAGATCCTGCACGAGGGCGACTGCATCTACTACGACAGCTCGATGCCGCATGATGAGGTTGCGCTCGGCGGTGAGGACTGTGAAATCTATGCATTCGTTATGGCGCCGCACGGAACAACAGGCTTGTCTGAATATCATGAGCATGTCGCAGAGCATCATTCAACGAATGTGGATAAGGCAGGTCTGATGCATCCGGTTGCGGAGAAGTTCGTGACCTGTGAAACGAACGAGGAAGGCATCCTCAGCGGTGTGCATTTTCAGCATCAGGATGAGTTCAATTTTGCTTATGATATCGTTGATGCAATGGCGGAAAAATGTCCCGATAAGACGGCGATGATCTATGTCGATGTCAATAAGAATGAGCGCCGCTTTACGTTCAAGGATATCAAAAAATATTCCTGCCAGACGGCTAACTATTTTAAATCGCTCGGCATCAAGAAGGGCGACCGCGTCATGCTTGTGCTCAAGCGTCACTATCAGTTCTGGTTCTCGATTGTTGCGCTGCACCGGATCGGTGCTCTGGTCATTCCTGCATCCAATATGCTGAAAAAGCATGATTTTGAGTATCGCTTCAATTCCGCGGAGGTTTCTGCAATCGTATGTACCGCAGACGGTGATGTCGCTTCCGAAGTCGATCTTGCGTGTGCAAACTGTCCGTCGCTGAAAACAAAAGTGCTAGTCAACGGACAGCGCGAAGGCTGGCATGATTTCAATGCAGAGCTTCCGGCATACAGTACGCATTTTGCGCGCACTGCCGATACGCCCTGCGGCAAAGAGCCGATGCTGATCTTCTTCAGCTCCGGTACATCCGGCAACCCGAAGCTCGTGCTGCACAGCTATCAGTATCCGCTCGGTCACTACGTCACCGCGCGCTACTGGCAGAATGCTGACCCGAACGGTCTGCACTTCACAATCTCCGATACCGGCTGGGGCAAGGCGCTCTGGGGCAAGCTCTACGGTCAGTGGATGTGCGAATCTGCCGTATTTGTCTATGATTTCGACCGTTTCCATGCAGACGATATCCTGCCGATGTTCAAGAAGTATCATGTCACGAGCTTCTGCGCGCCTCCGACCATGTATCGTTTCTTCATCAAAGAGGACCTCGGCAGATATGATCTGTCGTCGCTGAAATATGCATGTATCGCAGGTGAGGCGCTGAATCCGGAGGTCTTCCACCAGTTCTACCGTGCAACCGGTATCAAGCTCATGGAAGGCTTCGGTCAGACGGAAACGACGCTGTCCATTGCAAATGTTGTCGGCATGGAGCCGAAGCCGGGCAGCATGGGCAAGCCGAATCCGCAGTATGATGTTCGCGTCCTTCTGCCTGACGGTACGCCGGCAGGCGTCGGTGAGACCGGTGAAATCTGCATCAAGCTGAAAGAAGAGGGAGTACCGGGTCTTGCGCTCTGCTACTACGGCGATGAGGAAACGACTGCCGAAACATGGCGAGACGGCTTCTATCACACTGGCGATACCGCATGGGTCGATGAGGACGGCTATTTCTGGTATGTCGGCAGAGTCGATGATGTCATCAAGTCCTCTGGCTACCGGATCGGACCGTTCGAGATCGAGAGTGTACTCATGGAGCTGCCGTATGTTCTGGAATGTGCTGTTACCGGCGTGCCGGATGAAATCCGCGGACAGGTCGTCAAGGCGACGATTGTGCTGACGAAGGGTACGGTTCCGTCTGATCAGCTGGTCAAGGATATTCAGGAGTATGTCAAGAAGGGCACTGCGCCCTATAAGTATCCGCGTGTCGTCGAGTTCGTTGAAGAACTGCCGAAGACGGTCGGCAGCGGTAAAATCCGCCGTGCCGCAATCCGCGAAATGGACAAGGCAAAATATCAGAAATAAGATGCAGGCGCCTTTGTATCATGCAGGGGCGCCTTTTTCCGAAGTCTGATTTTTTCGCGCTTCTGCCATTGAAATTTGCGATCAAATGTGTTATAATATCGTTGTATAGCATACATATTCTTTAGTGCGTGAGCAGAATTCATCCGCACGGAACGGAGTATTTCAAATGATTCAACTGAAAACATACCGCGGTCATATCCGCAACTGGGAGGCGCTTTGTACGGAGCTTTCCATTGACAAAACGCTTTCGCGTGAAGCGCGTGAGCAGGAAATCCTGATCAGAGGATATGAGACATGGGGCAATGCGCTGCCTGATCACCTTTACGGCATGTTCGCATTTGCACTGTATGATACGGATTCCGAAAATCTGATCTGCGTCCGTGACCAGTTCGGAACAAAGCCGTTTTATTATTATCAGACTGCGGACGGCAGACTGCTTTACGGTACGATGATTCGGGATATCCTCTCACAGGAAGGTTTTGTGAAGGAACTGAATGAGGAAATGCTTCAGATTTATCTGACGCTGACGTATGTCGCCGGTGAGGATACATTCTTCAAGGGACTGAAAAAGCTGATGCCTGGCTGTCTGCTGGAGTACACAAGCGGCAAAATCAATATCACGCGCTACTGGAAACCGGTGTTTCATCCGGACGACAGCAAGTCGCTGGATGAATATGCAGATGAGATTCATGCAACACTGACGCAGATGATGCAGGAGGTCAAAACACCGGATGAAACAGCGGAATCCTTCCTGTCCGGCGGTGTGGATTCCTCGTATGTACTCGCAATGTCTGACGCAAAACGTGCGGATTCCTGCGGATATGACGAAGAACGGTTTGACGAATCGCGCATCGCAGCGAAGACCGCAGAGCTGCTGGGCGTTGAACATTCCGTAGCGAAAATTACGCCGAAGCAATACTTTGACATTGTTCCCTATGTGATGTACAATATGGAACAGCCGCTCGGTGACGCTTCAGCGATTGTCTTTACGCTCGGCTGCCTTGCGACTGCGGAGCATACAAAGCTCTGCTATTCCGGCGAAGGCGCAGACGAATTCTTTGGCGGATACAATATGTACCGAAATGCAGAGCGCTACGGCGACAACCTCAAAACCTTTTATGTTGGCAATACGAACATTATGAAGGAAGACGAAAAAGAACGCATTTTGCAGCATTATAATCCGGAGATTCTGCCGATCAATCTCGTAAAGCATATCTATGAGGAAACGGAAGGGCTTGATCCGCTGACGAAGATGTCCGATGTAGATATTCAGATCTGGCTTGAAGGCGATATTTATCTGAATGTGGATAAGATGAGTACGGCTGCCGGTCTGGAAATCCGTATGCCGCTGACAGACCGACGTATTTTTGATATTGCTTCGCGGATGCCTTCAAAATACAAGGTCAATGAGGAGCAGAATAAAGTGGTATTCCGGACAGCTGCCGCGAAGGTTCTGCCGGAAGAAATTGCATTCCGCAAAAAGCTCGGTTTTATCGTGCCGATTCGGCTTTGGCTTGCAGATGAGCAGTATAACGGTGATGTCCGCAGACTGCTCAGCAGCGACCTCTGCGCAAAATTCTTCAAACTGGATGAGATCAAAGCGATCTATGATGAATATGTCGGCGGCAATTCTGATTTATGGCGCAAGATCTGGACGATTTATACCTTCCTTGTCTGGTATGAGGAATACTTCGTCAAGCGCTGAAATGTGAAAGGATGATTGCAGATGGAGAACGGTTTTTCTGTATTGATGCTGATTTTCGGTGCGGCAATTCTGCTCTATGCTGCGATTCTCTCCGGCGGCAATAATAAGCTGCTGCCGGTTCGGGTTCAGCCTACTCTGAAAAAACGCAATAAAAAAGGACAGACGAAACGCATCGCCAAGATTACGGCTGTTGTCGGACTGTCCCCGCTGCTTGGCGGACTGGCAGGATTATGGCGCGGCAATCTCGCATGCCTGATCGGCATGGGCGCAACAGCGGTTGTCTGTATCCTGATTGCCGTTCTGCGCACACGGGGGAAGAAAAATGAATGAATGTGATACCTGCGCATACAATGCGTATGACGAGGACTGGGACTGTTATGTCTGCGAGATGAATCTGGATGAAGACGAATACGCAAGATTTATGCAGGATTCTCACGCGCATTGTCCCTATTACCGTGACGGCGATGAGTATAAAATCGCCGGTAAACAGTAAACTGACAGCCCGTATGCGGAATACGGGCTGTTTTTCTTTGCTTAAGTCTTGCTTTTTTTCGGAGAATGTGCTATAATAGTAATGTTATGCAAATCTGACTTTGATTCAACTGAACGGAGGAATTCAGCTTGCCTACTATGGAAGAAGAAATCCGGCGTCGGAGAACCTTTGCGATCATTTCGCATCCGGACGCCGGTAAAACAACTCTGACTGAAAAGCTGCTGCTCTATGGCGGCGCGATTGCAATGGCAGGTGCTGTCAAAGGAAAAAAGAATGCGCGCCATGCAGTTTCTGACTGGATGGAAATTGAGAAGCAGCGCGGTATTTCGGTTACTTCGTCTGTCATGCAGTTTGAGTATGACGGCTTTTGCATTAACATTCTTGATACACCGGGACATCAGGATTTTTCGGAGGATACCTACCGCACGCTCATGGCTGCCGATGCCGCTATCATGGTTATCGACGCGGCAAAGGGCGTTGAACCGCAGACCCGTAAGCTGTTCCATGTCTGTGTGATGCGTCATATCCCGATTTTTACTTTCGTGAACAAAATGGACCGAGAGGCGCAGAATCCGTTTGATCTGCTTGAAGAGATTGAACGTGAGCTCGGTATCAAAACCTACGCAGTGAACTGGCCGATCGGCTGCGGCAAGGATTTCCGCGGTGTGTTCGATCTGGAAACGCGCCATATTCTTTCGTTTGAAGGGACAGGCGGTATGCATACGGTTTCGCAGACGGAGGTAACGCCGGATGATCCTGCTCTGGCTGCTCTGATCGGTAAGGATAATCATGCGCAGCTTGCAGAGGATATTGAACTGCTCGACGGTGCCTCGGAAAACTTCAATCTTGAGGCAATTCATTCCGGCGAACTTTCTCCGGTATTCTTCGGCTCTGCACTGACGAATTTCGGTGTTGAGCCGTTCCTGAAGCGTTTTCTGGAGCTGACGCCGCCGCCGCTTGCACGCAATGTTGCAGACGGAGGAACGGTCTCGCCGTTTGACGAGAGCTTCTCTGCATTTGTATTCAAGATTCAGGCGAATATGAATAAGGCACACCGTGACCGTGTCACATTCCTGCGCATCTGCTCCGGAAAGTTTACCCGTGATATGGAAGTATACCATGTACAGGGGGATAAGAAGATGCGCCTTTCCCAGCCGCAGATGATGATGGCTGAGA
>JAEEGL012393218.1_pt1 | contig 54493 bp, 44 predicted proteins | sample 9134231 | NCBI WGS metagenome assembly JAEEGL01 (sample SAMN16246548, study PRJNA631951) | gut metagenome | biome: gut microbiome; feature: rumen; material: fiber-attached | host: Bos | place: Iran: Karaj | collected 2018-10
ACATATCTCAAATCTGTCAGGAAAGAATCGAAACAATCGAACCTCACGTTAATATCGGCGACGAAGTAATCGTTAAGGTTATTAAAATCGACGATAAAGGCAGAATTAACCTTACAATCAAAGGTGTAACCGAAGAAGATAAGGCTAAGGTTCAGGGTTAAGTATTTTAAATTAATAACGGAATAGCGGTTTGACTTAAGTCAAACCGCTATTTTTATGTATTTTGATTAAACGACAAAAAAGATATACCCCCGAGGCGGAACTATGAAAATGCCTCGGAGATAAATTTGAGAATTAAGGTTTGTAGTAATTAGTCGCCTGCTTTATCTGTGTCGAATGGTGCCGGATGTCCTTTTTGGAACTTGTCGGCAGGATTAAATTTGAAATTTCCCGGGAATTGACCTTTGTGGAAATGATGTCTTTGCTTAAAAGGGCATTGCATTTGTGGTGCCGGTGGCGGATTAAATCCTGCACACGGAGGCATCATTACCGGCGGTTTGTGAATTGCGGCAAAAAGACTTAATGCACAATATACACCTACAAAAGTTCCCAATGCTATTGTAAGAAATTTTCTAAACCCTTCACTTTGGCACAAACATTTACATTCTTTTTTGTTTTCTTCATTTGTTACTTTTACTTCTTCTGTCATAATTTACTCTCCTTTTTTGGTGTTGTTTTTACCACCTACATAATGTATACGAAATCAAATATAAAATTGTTCATTTTATGATAAAATTTTTATATGAAAAATTATTCGGATGAAGCTGCAAATAATTTTTTGAACGGCTGTAACTGTTGTCAGGCAGTTCTTTGTGCCTTTTCCGACAAACTCGGAATGGATACCAAAACTTGTATGAAACTGGCTTCATCTTTTGGCGGCGGAATGGGCAGACTCAGAGAAGTCTGCGGAGCTGTCAGTGCAATGTTTATCATAGCCGGATTACTAAGAGGATATGATACACCCGGTGATGATATAGGAAAGACCCGTCAGTACCAACTTGTACAGGAGCTCGCAAAAAAGTTTAAAGAGCAGCATAATACCATAATTTGCCGTGAGCTTTTAGGTATAGATGGCGAAGACAATCCGATTCCGTCAAAAAGAACACCGGAATACTATGCTTCAAGACCTTGCGAAAATTTTATCAGAACTGCTGCTGAAATTATAGAAACCAAGCTTCTAAATTAACGGAGAAAAAACTCTGTAATACAAATAAAATGCCATTACTATTATAAGCCAACCGCTGAGTTTAACCAATTTGTCCGTTATATTTGAAAACTTTTTTATGTTTTTTATCCCTGATGTAAACAATCCGGCTGCTATCAATATCAATCCCTGCCCGACTGCAAACAGAAACAGCATTATTACCGCCGCCGGAATATTTTTACCTATTGCAGCAAAAACCATTATTCCCGCCAAAATTGGAGTTGAACATGGGGTTCCGGCAAGAGCAAAAGCAATACCCAAAAGAAGCGGATATACAAAAAGTGAACTTGTATTATTTTGAGGCATGGACTTGATTATAACAGGAATGTCAAAATCAAGAATTTCCGTTATTTTTAGTCCGATAACCAAGAGAATTGATGCCATAATAATTGTAAAGTAGCCGCCTAAAAATGAAGCAAAAACACTTCCCGTAATCGCACAAATTAAGCCTATTATCGTAAATACAATCGCTGTTCCGAAAATAAAACTGCTTAACTGAATAAAAGTCCTCACGGGTGTTTCTTTTGAGCAGCCGCCGACGTACCCTATCATAATAGGAAGCATTGCCAAAGAGCATGGCGATATTGATGCTATAATACCGCCAAGAAATGCAGTACCAAACATCAGCAGCCATGTTAATATTCCGATATTACCCGATGAAAAAATTTCTGCCAAATTATTCATTTATCAACTCTACCAAATAATTTTCCAGTATTTTAGGCTGCATTGAACCCTCAATACGTCTTGTTACACGACCATCCTGATTTTTAAATACCGTAGTCGGAACAAGTTTTACATCATACTCTTTTATAAGTGCCTGAACATTTTTATCACGGTCTGTAACATTAATTTTGCGTAAAGATACTTTATCAGAATATTTTGGATATACTTCATCCATCACCTTCTCAAGCTCCATGCATTCAAAGCACATTGGAGATGCAAATTTTATTACCTCATCACACGTACCGGCAACAACAGGAAGCGAAACGGCATTATCTCTTGTTAATCCCCAGTATGCAGCTATAGGAACCAAAAATATAAGTGCAATCCAGATAATATTTTTATTCATAAATCCTCCTTTCTAACTTTAACACAGAATATGCCGAATATACAAAATTTTAAATAAGAAATTCGGGTAATTTTTATCCGTAAAACTTGACAATAAAAAAAATAACATTAAAAAATCAATAAGAGGTATCTATGAGTTTAACAAATTTTGCAGTTAATTTAGTACGAATATTTTTCCCTGACTTTATAATTAAATGTACACATAATAAGGTAAGACCTGATTTAACTCAGGCATACTGCCCCGATTGCGGCAAACTTATCAAAAATGAATGGTATATAACAAGATGCTCCTGCTGTGGTGCAAAAATGAAAACAATGGTAAAAAACGGCGAAATTGTTCCGCAAAATCATTTCTGCGAAAATTGCGGAAGTGAAGAATATACCATAGAACAAATTGAACGTATAAACTTTATTGATATTAACTTTGCAGCACTTATCAAACGGGAAGAAGTGTCATTTGAAAAGACATCCACTATACGATGCTGGGAGGAAGAAAAAACCAGCGAGCAACCAAAATTGCTAGTACAATTCCGGTAATATCAGCAATTATTCCTGTTAAGAGTGCATATCGGTATTTTTTAATTCCCACAGAGCCGAAATAAACAGAAAGCACGTAAAATGTTGTTTCGGAACTTCCCACCATCACTGCCGCAAGTTTTGTAACAAAGCTGTCAGGTCCCAAACTGTTTGCTATGTCAGAAAACAACCCTAATGTTGCCGAACCTGATAATGAACGGGTTATCATTATCGGAATAGTTTCAACAGGAACGGAAAGTTTTGCCAAGATTCCGCCAAAAACATTTGCTATCAAATCAATTCCGCCGGATGCTCTGAACATTGAAATCGCAACAATTATTGCAACAAGGTACGGAATGATGAATACGGATACTTTAAAACCATCTTTTGCACCCTCGACAAACTCCTCATAAACAGGAACTTTTTTTATTGCGCCTGTTACCAAAATTATCAATATGATTAACGGAAGTATGTATAAAGATATGTTATTCATGCTTCCTCCATATATTTTTCAGCACTAATGCCGTAATAATTGCAACAAAAAATGCCAGAATTGTAACAATTAGTGTCGGCAAAATGATTTCTGTCGGATTTTTTACCCCGACACCCACCAAAACAGCAATTACTGTTGCCGGAATAATCTGAAATCCTGCTGTATTCATTCCCAAGAACATACACATTGAGTCAGTTGCAGTTTCTTTATCAGGATTGTCCTCCTGAAGTTCTTTCATAACCTTTAATCCGATTGGTGTCGCTGCATTAGTAAGCCCGAGTGCATTTGCGGAAATGCTCATTGCTATATCACCAACCGCAGGAGAATCTTTTTTTACATCTTTAAATAAAATTTTTGCAATCGGATTAATAAGTTTTGCAATAAATTTTACAAGTCCTGATTTTTCAGCAATACGCATCATTCCGAGCCAAAATGCCATTATTCCTATCAGCGAAAATGATATTTTTACTGCCGTATCACAGGCGGAAAGCATTGAATTTGCAACATCAGAAAGAGTATTGTTAAAAATTCCCAATATTAAAGAAACTGTTATCAGTAATAAAAATATATAATTCATAACTTAATATTAGGAAAAAAATTAACATTTGTCACTATGTTTATATTATTATATAATTAATAAAGTATTATGGGAAAAGTGGGTGAATAAGGTAGAGTATATGGCAGATAATATAAATGATTTTTCTGAAATAAGAGAGAATTTTGATACAATAAAAACTTTGTTGAATACAATAAGGGCGCAGGGGGTTCTTAACACATCTGATGTTGATAAGCTGCTGGCAGGCATACACGCAAAATTAGAAAAAATTAACACAGATGAAGATGTTGATTTAATTAAGGCTTTCTTATCAGAACTTAAACAAAATCTGGATGAAAGGCATAGTGTTTTGGTATCCAAATTTGGTGCTATTGAATCATTGTTCTCAAACCTTATGAAAAACAGCACTGAAGCCGTTAAAACAAGTGAGCTCAAAGAATTATTTGATATTGTAGCTACCAATTTATCAGTTTTCTCAAGAGAAGTCGTTTCCCAAAAAGAAACTCTTTCAGATATTACTCTCAGACTTGACTCAATACAATCCGATGATACTCAAAAGAAAGAGATTATTAAACACATCGGTTCGTTAAAATATGATTTTGAAAAACTGAACAACGGATTTGACTCTATTGTTTTAAGCTTAAATGAAAACTTTAAAACAGTGCTTAAAACGATATCCGAAATTGATCAGTCTGATGCAATTTCAGGATACGGCGAACAACTCACCGACCTAATTAATTCTTCTAACACAATTTTGTCTGCTATTCAGCTTATAGACAAAAAGAACACTAATTTCGAAGAAGCAATAGAAAAACTTGCAACTCAGGAAGATTCTTCATCAATTCAGAAGGCAATTCTCGAATTATCTTTAAAAAGCAGGGATATCAACGACCTTGTAGATTCTCTTGTTGAAAAATCATACAAAATAGATAACCTTGCTGAAAAAATTGATGCCTCTGTTAACATAATTGCCGGTCTGAAAACAGAAATTGCTGACGGAAGTGACGATTCAAAAGAGGCAATCCTTGAAAGACTAAACAAACTCGAAGAAGTTGTAAAAGAAGTTTCAACAGTCAATGAATTTGAACAGGTAAAAATTATGCTTAATGCAATTCTTGATGATATTGCATCCGGCAGCAAAAATATATCTGCAAATTACAACAGAATTAACGAAGATATTAAAGAAAAACTTTCCTCAGAAAGTGATAAATTATCTCAGCTTCTTGACGCAAATATTTCCCGCACAATTAACGACATTACATCTAACACTGAAAGTCTGAATTCTGCTATTAAAAATTCCCAACTCGCAATGTCTGATTTGTGCCGTTCGGGGTTTGAAGAACTTTCCGAAAATATTTCCGGTTTAAAAACTGTTGTTGCTCAGCTTGATGAAAATAATATTTCCGCAAGTAATGCAATTTTCTCAAACATAACAGACAGACTTGCAATTTTCGAAAACAGCCTGAAAACATCTCTTGAAAAACAGGAAGATTCTGTTGCAAATTCATCTTCAAATGTTTTTGAACAAATTGCAAACATAAAAAATATTTCCGAAAAAATCGATTACAGACTTGATGCATCAGCAATCGAGCTTTCCAATACAAAGAGAGAATACGAATCACTTAAAGCATCTGTGAATGAAGTGCTTGCTCTTGATTTTGCAACGGCTATAAAAGAAGTTAAAACAGATTTATTTACCTTCAAACAGGATTTAAAAGATGCAGTCGAAACATCCGAATTAAATATCTCTGAAGGGATTACAAATGACATTTTCGGGAAATACGAACTTGTCGTAAGCAAAATAGATAACATTGAAGACGAATTAAAAACAGCTCAGACAGCAGCACTGAATAATATGAAAGATACACTTGATACAATATCTTCTCAAATTGTTGATGTACTGTCTTATGTCAGTGTTGCAAAAGATATTCGGGAGACAGGGCTTGATACAAAATTCGCAGAAGTTACAAAAATCATCAATGATAACAATTTGAACTATGTAGAAAATGTAAAAGATATTATTGATGTAATAAGAATTCAGGTAGAACAAAACCTGAGATCTATCGCTAATGATTCGGAAAAAAATATAAATCATTTGTCTGATGTTATAAACGAAAGTAACAAACAAATTCAGACAGATATAAAAAACTCCTATGACAAGCTTTTACAGGTTCAAACAAACTTTGACGAAATCAAAGAGCTTCTGAGTGCAAACAATACATCCGTTTCTAACGGTGTTAATGATGTTCTGATGTCTAATGACGGCATTAAAAATGAGTTTGAAACAAAGTTAAACAATCTGAAAATCGCTCTTCTTGAAAAAGTAACCGAGCTGAAAGATGCTTATGCGATTGACAGCAATGATAAAATCAGCGAACTTAAATTTAATTCCGAAAATTTAACTCTTAAAACGGTAAAAAGAACTGAAGAGCTAAAAAATGAACTCAGAGGTGAAATTGACGGTATTATAACATCTCTGAATAAAGTTATTACTGATTTGGGCGAGCAGGTATCTGCAACCTCACTAAAAATAGAGGGCTCGAACAGAGAAATCGTTGATTTTGTTAAAAATGACTTTACTTCCGAAGTTAATAATTCTATAGACTCCATAAAAACAAATACGGCAGAAGTTCTGAATGAAATCGATATTAAAGTTAATGATGTTGTCGGCGGTTTCAACTCACTTGATTCCTCAATACAAAAACTGTCAAAAGATACCGATACGGCACTGACATCAACTCTTACAAAAATTCTTGATAATTTTGTTGTTATTAAATCTCTGATTAATGCTATTGATGAACAATCAGAAGAAAACTTAAGACAAAGTGTTGCAGAAATCAAAAGAGATTTTGCCGAATTAAGAAAACGTTTTGACGAAGCAGATTCAGCTATAGATGAAGATTTAGCACGTCAAATATCCATTATTGAAGGCAGTTTTGAATCTCTTAACCTGATGTTTGCAGATGTTATGAATCAGGGTGCGGAAGCTATTGCAGAAAGAATAAAAAAAGAACTGGGCGGTGCAAAAGAAGTTCTCTCTGAGGAACTGGCAACAAGACTCGAACACTACAAAGGTCAATTAGAAATCTTATTTGACGAACTAAAAGAACGCAATTCGGCTCAGGCAGATTATATTGAATCAAAAGTTCTTGGATTAAACAGTATATTAGCGGAAAATCTTAATAAACAAAACAATGATGCGGCACTCAGACTGGATGAAATATCCGCACAACTTAAAGATATTCTGACTGATAACCTTGAACTTTCTGCTGCTGATTACAATGCTTTAAAAAGTAAAATTAATGACTTTACCAATGATATTATAAAAACAAATGATAACTTGGTAGCTTCAGTAAGAGCACAACTTGATGACATTATAAAATACTTTGATTCAAACTTTGAAATCCGTGCGGATGAAGTAAATGAAGAATTTGATAAAATAATTTCTTCAATGATAAAATTTGATGAAACGGTTACTGCCTTCAACAATGAGATGGAAGAAAAAATTCAGACTCTCCAGTCTGTTATTGACACCCTGAAAGACAGTACCGCAGAAAAAATTGATGAAAAAACAGAATTTGTTATAGATAAATTAAGCGGTATTATCAAAGACATTTCTGAAAGTTCCCTTAACGATATTAATCCGAAAATAAATGATATTAAGGAAATTTTATTCAGTCAGGAACGGTTAATTAATGAAAGATTTACCGAAAGTGATGAAACAAGTTCCAATATTCAGAATATGCTTGCCGCCCACAGTGATGCCATAAACAATAACATTTCACTGAGAGCTAACGAGATAGAAGACTCACAGCATAATGTTATAAAAGAAATTCTGTCACTGCAAAATGCAATAGAAGCCCATAAAGCTAATCTGAGTGACCTCCTGAACGGGGAAATAAAACCTGAATTCCATTCATTGGAAGAAAAACTTCAGGTATTATTTGATAACAACTCTATGAGTTTCATTGCAGAGCTGACAAACGGAAATAACAGAGTTCTGGATGATATAAGAAATTCTACCGATGATTTCAGAGCAGCATTTATATCGCTAAACGAAAGACTTGATAAAGACGAAATTTCAAGAATGAATATTATTCAGGCTCAGATTAATGAGTTGAATAATAAATTCAATGATATGATAGAAAATTCCAGAAATACAGCCAAAGCAGAACTGGATACAATGTTTTCAACACTATTCAAAAACAGCAAAGATATGCTTGAAGAAATTAATCTGTCTGTTGAAAATAAATATGACTCGATTTTGGTTGCAAATTCTGATATTTCCGCTGCTGAAATGCAATCAATAGAAGCATTTACCAATAACATTCTGGAAAATGTTGAAAGTGTAAAACAAAATTCAAATACATGCAGAGATATTATCCGGAAACTCATCGAAGAACAAGTTAATATTATATCCGGGGATATTGAAAAAGAAACAGATGTTATCGTTGCCGATATAATTGAACAATTCCGTCTTTTGCAGGAGCATCAAAAAGACGATTTATCATCCCTTACAACCGCTATCGAAAGCTCGGTATCCGGATATGTAATAGATGCGGTTAATGATATCAAATCCTATTTTGATATAAAAACAGATGCAAACATTATCAACGAAAAAATTGATAACCTTAAACACGGTTTAGAAAATTCTGTAAGAGAAACCCTTTCAAATATCAATAAATTAATTGACAGAAGTGTATTTTCAGAAGCAATATCAGATATTAAAGCTGCTAATGAAGTTCTTATCGGTTCTATGTCTGATAAAATCAACAATGAACTTACAAACTTTATTCAACAAAATGTCTCGAAAAAATTTGATGATAAGTTTAATTTATTTGATAAAAAATTCACAGATACGATTGTTGATAAATATGAAGAAGTTAAATTGCTTTCTTCTAATTATAATAAATCATTTGAAAAAATTGCAATTTCAGTACAGGATATTATTTCTCAGTTTAAAGATACAAATAAGCAATTAAACGAAAAACTTGATAACTCACTGAATAAAATATCCGGTTCCGTAGATGAACTGAAACAAAGTTTTGCTGACTTAAAAGCCCAGATAATGAACAAGTCTTTTGACGAAGCATTCCATGATGCAGTGCATAATCAAATTCACGGACTTGAAACACTTGTAAATGAACAGTTGAGTTATATACAGGATATCAGTGATTTGTGTTGCGACAACCTTCCTGAAATGGCTGAAATGAATACTATTGTTAAGTTTGGCATTCTGGAATCCGTAAAAGATATTCAGCAGAAAGTTAATAGTCATGATAATTTTGATTCTTTACAATCTCAAATATCTGAGGATTTAAATTCTCTGAAAACTAACATTATTACTCAGATTTTAGATGTATTTAACCAGATTTCATTTATTGCGGAACAGGAAGAAATTATCGACTTTATACAAGAAAAACATGCTGAATTAATAACCGTCTTAAGTCACATTGTTACTTCTGTGGATAATGTCGGAACTGTTAAAGATAATTTAGCTGTAGTCGATAATAAAATTGATTCACTAAAAGAAGATATTGATTTAATTAATGAAAAAATAACTTCTATAATGTCAGCCGAGGGTGATATTGATTATGTGTACAGCCTTCAGGATTTAGAATCTGATATTGCTGCTTTGCGTGTTGTATTAAACGACATGAAATCAGATAATAAATCAAAAGAATTTGAAGAATTGATTGGTTCAACAAATAATATTTATAAACTCGTTGAAACAATCAAAGCTGAAATGCCAAAATTTGAAGCAGATGAATTCAAAAAAGATTTTGAAACTCTTGCAGAAGATATTGTAAGTATCAGCACAAGAACAAACAAATTAATTTTGACATCTGATGAATCTTATAAAACACTTCAGGATAATTTACAAGACTTTAAACTTGTAATAAACGATTTGGATGAAAGAACCAGAAACTTCCCTCGTGAAGCAGGAATTGATAAGATAGACAGCAAACTTGCTTCCATCAATACAATGATTAAAAACGGTGCAAAAACAAACCAGGTATTTAATCAGGTATTTGAATATCTTGCCGAATGGGTAGATAAAGCCGGTGCGCAAATTACCGCAATTTCCAATAAAGTTGATACTCTGGATGAAATCGGTCAAATAAGAGTTATGCTGGAGGATATGCGGGCTCAGGCAGAAGATAATTCTGAAAGTGCAGAATTAATTGATGCTCTCACAAATGTCTTTGATAAACAGGCAAAACGAATTGCATCAATGGAAGCTAAAATTGATCGTTTAATAGTCGAAAATACAATAAACAAAAAAGAATCAAAAATTAATATGAAGCCTGTAGAAGATACTTTGAACAGATTTTTGGCTGCGATTGATGACAAAATGTCATTCCAGCAGGACAAAATTAATTTGTTGGAACAAAAACTGGAAGAAGTTGTATCTTTGGTAGATAATAAAGACACTGCACAACTTACCAAAAAAGTTGGCGGCATGGATAAACAGCTTGCCAAACTGAATAAGAGTATCGAAAAGATAGCATCAAATGTTGTTGAAAAGTAACATAGAAGATTTAAAGAAAATTATAAAAAAGGACAATATCCTCTTAAATCAGGAGGAACGATATTGTTATGCTCAGGATTCAATGAATCTGAGAGATAAAGTATCAATTCCTGATATTGTTATGTTTGTTGAAACCGCAGAAGAAGTACAAAACATTTTAAAATATGCAAATACTCACAACATTCCGGTAATTTCCAGAGGAGCAGGAACAAATATGGTTGGTTCATGTATTTGTACTAACGGAGGAATTGTACTGAATTTTTCAAAAATGAATAAAATTCTGGAATTTAATCAGGATGACATGACAATGCGTGTTCAGCCGGGTGTTATATTAAACGATATTAAAACACTGGCTGAAAGTGCCGGATTGTTTTACCCGCCGGATCCTTCAAATTATAAAGTTTCTACAATCGGCGGAAGTATTGCACAGTCTTCGGGCGGAGCAAAGTCTTTCAAATACGGAACAACAAAAGATTATATTCTGAGCTTAACTGTTGTTTTAGCAGACGGTACCATAATGAGACTCGGCTCAGGAACCATTAAAGATGCGGTCGGATATCATCTGAATCAACTGATAATCGGTAGTGAAGGAACTTTGGCGGTAGTTGTTGAAGCTGAACTTAAATTAATACCCAAGCCGGAAGCTAATGCTGTAATTACAGCATACTTTGACAGTATGGAAAATGCTGCAGACGGTGTTAACGGAATTATTAAAGAAAGAATTTTTCCTTCTACTATTGATTTTATGGATAAAAATTCAATCAACACCGTTGAAAAATTTTATCCGAGCGGCTTAAATACCGAAAAAGAATGCATGCTTCTGATAGAAGTTGACGGTCTTGATATCTCTATTCCCACGCAGCTTGATATCGTTACAAACACCCTTAAAAAGTGCGGTGCCTCAGATATAATTGCGGTATCTGACAAAGATGATATTGAAAGGATTTGGACAGCACGGAGAGCCAGCTATGCAGCTGCAACAAAACTTGCTCCTGACGTTGTTACTGATGACATAATTGTTCCTCGGTCAGCATTATCAAAAATGGTTTGCGGATGCAGAGAAATATGCAACAAATACAATTTGCAGGTTTGTATTATAGGACACGTAGGTGACGGAAATATTCATCCGCAAATAGTTTTAAATCTCGAAGATGATACTGAATTTAAAAACTATATGAATGCTCAGTCCGAAATTTACCGGTTAGCAATTGATTTAGGCGGAACTATCTCCGCCGAACACGGAATCGGTATTGAAAAAATATCATATATGGAAAAAATTATTGATACGGAATCTATTGAATATATGAAAAGGATTAAAAATTTATTTGATCCGAACGGAATACTTAATCCCGGAAAAATTTTCAAAAATAAGGAGTAAAAATGGATATTATTGTAATATATTGCACTGTACCTGATAAAAAACTCGCAAAACAGATTACTAAAGTTTTAATGAAATATAAGTTGGCAGCATGTGTTTCTCAAATTGAAAACGTCCGCTCAACATTCAGCTGGGAAGGCGAAGTTAGCGAAGAAAAAGAAATATTATTAATGATAAAAACACGAAGAACAAATTATGTAAAAATTAAGGCTGCTATTGAAGAATTTCATTCTTACAAAGTTCCTGAAATTATAGCATTACCAATTGTAGATTGTAGTGAAGATTATTTAAAATGGCTTGTGAGAGAAACAGAATCCTAAAACTTACAGAATTTCTGTCATCAAAAAACATTGATGTTAATATAGGCAAAAATAAAGCCAGAGGAAATAAAGGTGTTTTTATGCACAAAAATAATGTGTATAGAATTGATATTTCCAGAAATATTGCAGAAGAAAACATAATCCCGATTTTGCTGCATGAGTATGCACATTATGTCCACTATACATTTGATAAATCCTTAAAATCACTCAATTTCATATTTGGCGAAATGACAGATGAATTAAAAGAAGAATTAATTAAAATAACAGTCAGAGAGATACCGAAAGAGTTTGCATCTTCTCTTTTTGAAGCGAGAAAAACTCTTACTTCCGATATAAAGCAATTAGCCTCAGTTATACGCAGAGAATACAAAGAGTTTAAGATTTCTGAAAGAAATAAAAGTATAGAAAAAGGATTTTCTCTTGTGCAAAAGTATTTGCTTTCTTATGACAGAATAAAATTATTAAACAAAATATATTCGGTTGATACAATAGATGAATGCAGCAATCTGAGTCCTTCACAGGCTGCATACATAAAACTTAAATCAAAACAGAGAAAAATTAAAAGAATAAACTCCAAAATAAGCAGATTAAACAAATATTATAATAATCCGTCCGAACTTTTTGCAAGATTTACGGAACTGTATTTTACAAACAAAACATTAGCCCAAGAGCTTGCACCGGGAGCAAGTAAAAAATTTGAACAGGCATCAATACCATGCTTAAAGGAATTAGCTGAAATAATGCTGTAAAATGCTGTATTTTCACATTTTAATTGAAATATTAAAATTTCCTTAACTTTTATAAATAAATAAAAAAGTTATAGTATAAATATAATTGTAAAGGTAAATAATATATTAATAAAAGGAGGATTATATTATGGCATTAAAACCGTTACAGGACAGAATTGTTATTAAAGTTATTGAAGATACAGAGCAAACTGCAGGCGGTATCTTTATACCTGACAGTGCAAAAGAAAAACCGCAAAAAGGTGAAGTTGTAGCAGTTGGTGAAGGTAAAACAAATGATAAAGGCGAAAAAGAACCGATGGGAGTAAATGTAGGTGATATCGTTCTTTATGCTAAATATGCCGGAACAGAAGTTAAAATGGACGGAGTTGAATACAAAATTTTGTCTATTAAAGATGCACTCGCTATCGTTGAATAATTATTTTAAAAGGAGAAATATATCATGGCAAAGAAAATTGTTTTTGAAGAGGAAGCAAGAAAATCTCTTCTAAAAGGTATAGATGCAGTAGCAGATGCTGTTAAGGTTACACTCGGACCAAAAGGCAGAAACGTAATTCTGCAAAAGAAATTCGGCGCACCTCAAATCGTTAATGACGGTGTTACTATTGCTAAAGAAATTGAGTTGCAAGACGGTTTGGAAAATGCAGGAGCTCAGCTTCTTAAAGAAGTATCATCCAAGACAAATGATGTTGCCGGTGACGGTACTACAACAGCTTCAGTTTTAGCTCAGGCTATCGTAAGAGAAGGTTTAAAGAACCTGACAGCAGGTGCTAACCCAATGTCTATGAAACGTGGTATTGATAAAGCTGTTGAAATTTCTATAAACAAAATCAAAGACTTGTCAAAATCAGTTTCTACAAAAGAAGAAATCGCTCAGGTAGCAGGAATTTCCGCAGGCAACAACTCTGAAATCGGCGAACTTATTGCAGAAGCTATGGAAAAAGTTGGTCACGACGGTGTTATTACCGTTGAAGAAAGCAAATCTTTCGGTACTAACTTAAAGGTTGTTGAAGGTATGCAGTTTGATAAAGGTTATATCTCACCTTACTTCGTAACTGATGCTGAAAGAATGGAAGCAGTTTTAGAAGATGCTTACGTTCTTTGTGTAAACAAAAAAATTAACTTAATCGCTGATTTGGTACCTGTTCTTGAACAGGTTGCACGTGACGGCCGCTCACTTCTTCTTATAGCAGAAGATGTTGAAGGTGAAGCTCTTGCAACACTTGTTGTTAACACAATGAGAAAAGTTTTGAGAGCAGTTGCAGTTAAGGCTCCCGGATTCGGTGACAGAAGAAAAGCTATGTTAGAAGATATCGCAATCTTAACAGGCGGTCAAATGTTTACGGAAGAACTCGGTATGAAACTTGAAAATATCACAACCGATATGATGGGTACTGCAAAACGTGTTACTGTTTCTAAAGATGAAACTACTATCGTTGTAGGCAATGAAACAAAAGCTGCAGTTGCAGAAAGAGTTGCTTTAATCAAACGTCAAATCGAAGCTTCTGACAGCGAATACGATAAAGAAAAATTACAAGAACGTATGGCAAAACTTTCAGGTGGTGTTGCAGTTATTGAAGTTGGTGCTGCTACCGAAGTTGAACTGAAAGAAAGAAAATTAAGAATTGAAGATGCTCTTAATGCAACAAGAGCCGCTAACGAAGAAGGTATTGTTCCGGGAGGCGGAGTTGCTCTTATAAGAGTTCAACAGGAATTAGAAAAGAGACTGGAAACAATAACTTTCGATTCTGATGATGAAAAGAGCGGATTTAAAATCCTTACAGCTGCACTTGACGTACCTTTAAGAGCAATTGCAGACAACGCAGGTGCAAAAGGCGATATCGTTGTTGACAACGTTAGAAGCGAAAAAGATGCATACGGATATGATGCTTTATTGAACAGATATGCTGATATGTTCTCAGCTGGTATCGTTGATCCGGCTAAAGTTACAAGAAGTGCATTGGAAAATGCAGCATCTATAGGTTCTATGTTATTAACAACCCAGGCTGCAGTAGTTGATATTCCGGAAGAATCAAAAGCTCCTGATATGTCAGCAATGGCAGGAATGGGCGGTATGGGCGGCATGATGTAATTACCGTAAGCCCTTAAAATAATACTGACACAGTTTTGGATTTTTATCCAAAACTGTGTTTTTATTTCCGCTACCTTACGGCAAAAAATTATTTTACAGGTTTTAATACAGTATAGAAAGGCGGTAACATGGATATTTCTATTAATGCTTACAGTAATGGATTAACTTTTAACTCCAGAAAACTGACAAAAGCATTAAGAGCTCAGAGAAATGAAATCCTGGAATCTCTGCTTTTAAAAAGTGATATCACATTAAAAGAAATGAAGAATGCATCGGGATTAACATACAATGCTATCAACGATTGGTTCATTGAAACAAAGGGCACCACTTCAAGACAATTTTTTAAAAACAAACGAGATGAAGTCTTAAAACAGGAATTAGCGGAATTTCATGCAAAAAAGACACCATTACCTAAAATCGCAGCTTTTTATGGTCGCTCTGTCCGTTGGGTACACGATTATATGTTAAATTTCGGAATTATCAAACCGAAACATGTAATTGATAAAGAATTGGATAACTCCATGATGTCAATAATTCATAACGGAGGAACAATCCGGACCGCAGCAAGTCAGAACAATTGTTCAAATAGCCGTGTTATTAAGTGGTTAAAAAATAATTTGCCGGAAGGTATTGTTGAATACAGACACAAAAATAACATCAGGCTTCATCATGAACAAGATGAAAAACTGATTAAAATAAAAAAATTGCTGGAGCAGCTGTTTGCAGAAGGAAAAACTATAACAGAAGCCGCAAAAATACTTGAACTGACAACAGAAAATATTTGCCGTTTGAGGGATTTATTTGGGCTAAAAACAAAAAAAGAACTTGCAATTGAAAGAATGAAAGAAATGGTACCCGATTTTATAAAAGCAAAAATGCGCATTCCCGAAATGGCAAAACATATTGGTGAAATATCCACTGCCACAATCAGACGTTATATAAAATCTCTGACCGGCAAAAATTATATAGAAATTCGTCTTGAAAAATAAAATTTTTACAAATATAACTAAGCCCCATAGTTAATTTTTCTTGCTTCCTCTTTTGTAAGTGTCGGACTTAATCCGTTTACTGCGAACGGTTTAGCAAAATAAAATGCACTTACTGCCGATAAAATCGCACTTCCGATATTCAATACAGTTTTTGGTATTTTAAAATTTTTGGGTAATGCAGCTGCCGTAAGCATAAGACTGCTGCCCGCCATAAGATAAATATATGCCTTAAAAATACCTCTTGGGACAGCTACACAATCCTCAACATCCCTTGGATTTCTTACTGTCCGTACTATAACATCAATAAACTCATGTTCTTTTAAATTTGTATCAGACTGAGAATTTCTGAAATTTATTGACGGAGAAACTTTATTTATTTGCATACATTAACCCTGTTATTATAAAAGTTCCTTCAGATAATTCGGAAGAGCAAATCTTGCATTGTGATATTCTTTGTTATAGATTTTGCAAGTTTTTGTAATTGCTTCGCCGCGTCTTTCATCATAGTATGAAAGCGGCTTAACTTCTTCCGAACAAAATGCCCAAGCCCAATATCCTCCCGGGTATGTAGGAATGTTTGAAGTGTAAGTTGAAACAATCGGAAATACACGTTTAAGCTGCGTGTACATTTTTTTAATTTCTTCTTTGTTTGTGAATGGTGATTCTGACTGCGCAACCATAATTCCGCCCTTCTTCATCGAACATTTTACATTTGTATAAAATTCATCCGTAAATAACCCTTCACCCGGTCCCATAGGATCAGTAGAATCAATCAAAACAATATCAAACAAATTTTCTTTATCTTTAATATATTCAATAGCATCTTCAACCAGAATCTCACACTTAGGATTATCCAATTCACAGGAGATTGTAGGTAAATATTTTTTGCAGGCATCAATAACCATACCGTCAATTTCACAAAGAACAACTTTTTCAACGGTATCGTGTTTAAGAACTTCTCTTACCGTTCCTCCGTCACCGCCGCCAATTACAAGAACTGTTTTAGGACACGGGTGCTGCATCATAGGAATATGAGCAATCATTTCGTGATAATGATATTCATCACCCTCGGTTGTCATCATCAAATCGTCAAGAGTAAGAACTCTGCCTAATTTTGAATCCGTATCAAAAATTTCAACCTTCTGGAATTTCGACTGCTCGGAAAACAGAATATCTTTTGTTTTTATTGCAATGCCGTATCCGCCCGGAGTTATTTCTTTATATATATTTTGTTCTTTATCTACGCCTTGTAAAACTATTGTTTGTGTCATTTTAAACTATTCCTCCTGAAAGTATATGTATGTGCAGGTGAAAAACTTCCTGTCCTGCTTCTTTACCTGTATTTATAACCGTTCTGTATGATTTTATACCGAGTTTTTTTGTTGTTTCTTTGACAGTCATCATTAATTTACCCAGTAAATTTTCATCATCAAGTTCGTTTAAAGATTCAACGTGAATTCTCGGAACAACAAGCAAATGAATATCAGCCTTAGGGTTTATATCTTTGAATACTACGGCATGTTCGTTTTCGTAAACAAACTCCGTTCCGAAATCACCGTTAATAATCTTACAAAATATACAATCTGTCATAATTTTGTTTACTCCTTTTTTATTCGCTCTCCGGACAGCAGAAGTCAGAAGCCGCCGACAAATAAATCTAAGTCTTACTGATTAATTAAATTAATCCTGTTTTTTATAGTTTGTTAATATCAAGTCCTTCAATGTACTGTTATTTAGTTTTAATGCTTTATTTAATGATGTTTCATCAATATTAGCACCTGCATTAATTAAAAGATTTGATATCTCTTCACTTTTTTTAGAAACAGCCAACGTTAACAGACTTTTTCCGGCAGACATATCATTAACTTTTGCACCATGCTTTAATAATGATTTTACGGTATCAACATTTTCTGTTGATATTGCATGAGCCATGAGAGATTTACCGTTAACTTCCTGATTCGGATCTACACCGGCATCAAGCAGTTTTTCCACAATATCAGGTTTTTTTAATTTAATTGCCCAGTATATTGCAGGCATTTTTAAAATTGTTATGTTAGGATCATATCCTGATGCAATAAATAAACTTATTACGTCTTTATCATTATTTTTTAATGCTTTTAATACCCCTGTAGCATCATAGTTATAATTTTTTTGAATAATCTGCTTAATAATTTGTTCTTTTGGTGTTAATGAATCTGCATCCTCCGCATTTACTGCAACAGCCCCAAAAACAAGAGCCGATAATATTGTAACAGCTAACAACTTTTTCATACACATCCCTCCTTAATAGAGGTATTATAACATTAAAAAAAGAAGTTCGCATGTCCTTTGTCTCAAATTCTGATAAAATATTTATCTAATATATTTGTAGGATTTTATTAAATTTTTATTTATAAATTTAGTTTTTATGCCGATTTTATTATTACCAAGGAAATATGCATGTCACATCAATATAATAATTTATTACCCCGGGACAGGAACGAGATTCTTGTTCCAAATACAAAAAATCCTCAAGAAGCAATCGAATGCATCAATTCATACATTGATAAAGTTCATTGTCACAAATTCAGCATTGATATTTCATCATTTAATATTATTGATGCCTGTTATGTTTCGACAATGTGCTCCACTAAACATTACATAAAATATCCTGACGGGAAAATATACTGGTTTGTATCGTCTGACTATGTAAAAGAATTTTCAAAAAACATGTCACTTGGAAATAGTGAATATTACACTACCGGTTAAATTTTTGTATTTTTAGCAATAAATGTACTTATTTACACTTTATATCCAAAATAAATAATCCTTTAGAATTAGTTCGCCGGTAGATTAAGAAACGACGGGCTAAATGGTATAATAATAATGTAAGTCGAAGGCAACGAGTGATATAGTCGGATTTTCGACAGAAAAAAGTATGATTAGGCATTGTGTGTGTTCGGCTTACTTCTTAAAAAAAATAATCTAAATATCATAAATCGACAAACCAAAATCTTTTCTTCATAATAATTAGCCAGCCTCTTTTGTTCTCTTCCAAAGAGGCTTATTATTTTGTTAATTTTAAAATTATTCAAATTATATAATTTGCTGTGTTGTGTGTAAAAACTTTTGCCCTCCCTTTATAGGGGGAGGGATAGGGTGGGGGCAGATTCTGTTAACGTTATATCTCCCAACCGAGCTTCCATGTTTCGAAACAAAGTTTCTCAACAGGAATCTCTACCTTCCCCCGTCTGGAGAAGGTAGTACATAAGCAATTATTTAATCCGTTAAATTATATATTTGGGTAGATTTGTTCAGACTTCAGGACAGAATTTTGCAACCTCTCTTATCCCTTCATATTTAAGCTATGTTCTTAAATCCGTGTTCTTAATTCAGGTGTTGGTTTTTGTTTGTGCGTTTTAATTTTCCGTATTTTGCATTCAGGTCGTTAAATATATTTTCGTAATATGCCTTGGTATCAGCAGCTCTGTAGTTTGGCTTTATAGCTTTTTCTTCACGGATAAATCTGTTAATCCCTTCAATTAATTCGGTTATTTGTTTAACGTCAAAAATCCTGTTACCGTTTTTATCACTTATTTTCAACATATAACGAATGGTTTTTCTGTTTGTTCCGTTAATCAGTTCATAAAGTCTTGAGGCATCCTTATTAGAGATATTTGGTTCAATACCTTGCTTACGATTCTGTGCCCTTGTAGCTTTTATTGAATCAAAAATTTCAGGCAGTATGCCCAGTCTTATTTTTGTTGCCTTTAATCTGTATGTGTCTTCCTGCTCTGTGTATGTACGTTTTCCGAGTTTTGATTTTATAATATCATTTACTTCTTTTGTAAGCTGAATATTTTTCTGTGTGATATTATTTTGGAATTTAAGTTTAGGTTTTGGGTGTTTAGTTGTAATCACAAGTGTTTCAGCATTTGACATAAAGTTATTGTATAAGAATACTTTTATTCTGTTTTTAAGATATGAACTGATTTTCCCGAAATAACCATATTCGTTAACAATACCGGTTCGGTTAAGTATTCTTGAAGTTCTTTTTTGATTTGGTATAAAGAACGGATTTTCCGTTTCCTTCTTAAGTGCAACAGTTCTTTCTTCACCCTCCGAGAGTGCAACAATTCTTCTTACATTATCAAAGAAATAATTTGCCTTTTTCAAAGGAGTGGCTTCTATGACCGAATTCAGTTCCCCTATAGAATTTACGGCAAGTCCTTTTTTAACGGCATTTGTTACAAACTCTTTTACATCTTCATTTTGCTCTGCATTCTTGAAAAGTTTTTTCAGTTCTTTAACTTCGTTTTCAAATTTTTCTGCCGGACAGTAACCGAACTTATCAATAATATCCAGCCGGAGTTTTATATTATCAGCATTTGATGATTTGTATAAATCAAGAATGTCCCTTTTATCAACATTTTGGGGTTTAATTTTGTTATAAAGAAATCTGTTTGTAAAACTCCATAAAAATCTTGCACTTTCGGGGGTGTAATATTTTGTTAAATCAGAACGGATTGAATCAGCATAATCTCTTACATTTTTAAATTGCATCAGCATTTTAATTGCAATCTCCGAATCAAATTTCTTTTGGCTGAAACATTTATTATCAAGAATTTGTTCTAATTCCGTCATTGCTTTAGTATCATTTGAATTGAGTTTAAAATATGATTTGAATTGCTCAATATTATCCATAAACAATGATTTGTGCTTTGAATTTAAAATTCCGATAATAATATTTGACTGATTCGGTTGGTCATAAAGTACGTCTTGCTGAAGTTTAGATACAAAATCCAGACTTTCATTATCCTGTGCCAGTGAAAAAATTTTTTTTATGCTGTCAAACCCATCTTTGGTTCTTTGTATTATATTAAAGTGGTTTGGTGTAATCCTTTTTACAAGTTCTACAATCCCGAATAAATCTTCTTTGCCCTCTCTTTTTGCCAATGGGAGCTCCGCATTACGTAAATTATATTTTTTTGCCAAACTTTTGAATAATTGTATTGAAGGCGGATTAAAACCGTACAGAAATTGTTCAACTTGTGATTTTGGTTCTCCGAGATAGTGACTTACGCATACACATGCAGTTGCAAATCTTTTCCTTGACATGTGCGACGAACCAAATCTGTTAACAGCTTCATTATAAATATTTGTATATGGAATCTGACGATAATTCATTTTAAATTATAATTTACTCCTGACTATATTAAACCTGCTCAAAAAATATTTTGCCAAATATTTTAGTGAATTATTTGAATGGCTTATACATACTTTTTACTATTTTCAAAAACAAAATTCCGGCAAAATAAGTATACTGCAAAAACAGAATAATATAAATCCGGCAGTTTACATTTGTCTGTGTTTGTCTTAAAATACTAAGGTTAAACACATATAAAGAGAGGATTATAATATGACGAACAGAGTTTTATTATGTATTATGGACGGTTGGGGAATATCCGGAGCCAATAATGACAATAAATATGATGCAACCAAGCTGTGTCAGGCAGTCAATGTTCCAGAACTTATAGAAAAAGAGCCATCAACTCTTATTCATGCGGATGGTGAATATGTAGGACTTCCTGCCGGACAAATGGGAAACAGTGAAGTCGGTCATCTTAATCTTGGTGCAGGCAGAATTGTCTATCAGGATTTATCTAAAATTAATAACGCAATTAAAGACGGTTCTTTCTTTAAAAATGAAAAATTCTTAGAAGCAATCGGACATGCAAAAAAGAATAATTCGTCACTCCATATATACGGGCTTGTTTCAACAGGCGGTGTACATTCATCGCTTGACCACTTATTAGCATTAATAAAACTCGCATCTGATGAAGGTTTAACAAAGGTTTATATTCATGCATTTTTAGACGGCCGTGATACACCGCCGAGCAGTGCTTGTACTTACCTTCAGACAGTTGAAGATGAACTTAAAAAATATAACCTTCCTCAAATTGCATCAGTTATAGGTCGTTATTACATAATGGACAGAGATAACAGATGGGAAAGAGTTGAAAAAGGATATAATTGTCTGTTATTCGGAGAAGGTGAAAAGGCACCTTCCGCTGTTGAAGGAGTTAAGGCATCTTATGCAAACGGTGTAACGGATGAATTTGTTCTGCCGATTGCTGTTGGTGGTGAAGAAAGCAGAATTCATGACAATGATGCAATTATTTTCTTTAACTACAGACCTGACAGAGCAAGAGAAATATCTAAAGCAATTAACTTCTCCGATTTTGACGGATTTAACAGAAAAAAAGTTTTAAATAATATTTATTATTGCACAATGACAAGCTATGATGTAACTTTCACATTCCCTGTTGCATTTCCGAAAACAAAACCGGTAAATATTATTGGCGATGTATTAGAAGCAAATGGCATTAACCAGTTCAGAACTGCTGAAACAGAAAAATATGCTCACGTTACGTTTTTCTTTAATGGCGGTGTTGACGAACCGCAGCCTCACGAAACAAGAGTTCTTGTTCCGTCACCAAAGGTTCCTACATACGATATGCAGCCTGAAATGAGTGCCCCTGAAGTTTGTGAAAATGTATTATCGGCAATCGAAAACAAAGATTACGGTTTTATTCTTGTAAACTTTGCTAATCCTGATATGGTCGGTCATACCGGTGTTCTTGAAGCAGCAGAAAAGGCTTGTAAAACAGTTGATACTTGTGTAGGTAAAATTGCAGACAAATGCCGTGAATATGGTGTTACAATGATTCTCACCGCAGACCACGGAAATGCGGAAGTTATGTTTAATGAAGAAACAGGTAAACCGCATACCGCACATACAACAAATGTTGTTCCGTTTGTTGTAATAAATGCACCTTATGAAGTTGAACTTCAAAGCGAAGGTGCTTTATGTGATGTTGCTCCGACAGTTCTTCAGTTAATGGGTATTGAACAACCTGCTGAGATGACAGGCAAGAGCATGCTGAAAATCGGGGTAAATGTATAGCGGCACGGCACACTGAACCTTGCTTGCTTCATGGGAGCGCAGGTTGAGCATACTTGCCCGACAACATAAAGAGGAAAAATGAGCGAAGAAACAAAAGCATTAGATATTGATTTATCATTAAAGAAAAACAATGTAGATGAGTTTTTCTATAACTTATCAGAGAATCCGAACGGGTTTAAAAATAAGGACTTTAGATATACCCTTAGTCTTATTTATCAGTTAGTCGAAGATGAATTTGAAGGTATATTTTTATCCCCAAATTCGCCTGTCAGAAATACTGATTTCTATTTAATAAATGACGGTACCGCACAAAATCCGAAACTCAGTTTCTTTGTTACACCGACAAATAATTTTCAGTTCTATCTGAAGTCGAAAGGCTCAATGTTCAGATTTACTCCCAAAGAAGTTGAGGGTGAAATCGGTTACGTTATGTCACTAGATTTAGTTTTGGACTATTTTGGCGGATTCGGAGAAATTATTGATTTTTCTTCACTGACTCCTACATTTGCTTATTTTAATAAGCTGACTCACTTTGTAATGAAGCTGATTGAAAAACTCTACTTCGTTCCGACAGTTCATAAAAAAGACGGTGCATCAGGCGGAATGTTCAGAATAGTTTATGAGCCAATTGTTTCAAATAAAGAATCCGCAAGAATTATAAACGAGCTTGAAAATAATTTACCTGAAAACCTGTTTATTAAAGGTGAAAAACCGAAAAATTTTGTTGAAAGATTTGTAAGAGAGTATCTTAATTATCTTATATATAAATTTTTGGGAATCAAAGCATACAGGTTTAAAGATATTAAATCCGGACACTATATGCTTAAAGACTTAGAACAAAAATGTCTGCTTAAAGGTAAAGATGTTGCGGAAGATATTGCCCAGTGGTTTGATGAACTGTATTTGGGTAAATATGATTTGATACCGTTTTTCAAGGTTAATAAAATCAGTGATGATGAATTTGAACTGAAAATTCATATCAAAAACCGAAAAACTAATGAAACAATTTTACTTGATGAACTTTATCATGAAGATGAAATATGGGAGCTTAATACTCAGGATATAGCCAAAATTGTAGAAAAACAATTAAACTATGCGGTTCGTTATATGCCTGAACTGGAAACTCTGTTTGAAGACGAAGAAAAACTGGCATTAAACCTTAACCTTAATGAAGTTTATAAGATTATTGCCCAAACAGCCTACTATCTCCAAAAAGCACAAATTGAAGTTGTTTTACCTGAAGAACTCACAAATATTATTGTTCCTAGAGCTTCTATAAACGCAAAAGTCCGTGCATCCCGTTCCGATGATTTGATGAATATATTTAATACAGTTTCTTCAAACTCAATTTCACTTGATGATATTTTGGAATTTTCTTATGAAATATCACTTGGCGAAGAAAAAATCTCGATTGAAGAATTTGAAAAATTAGTCGGTGACAGTAACGGTTTAATTCAGTACAAAGGTAAATATATTCTTGTTGATAAGAGCGAAGGTTTAAAACTTGTTGACCAAATCAAAAAAGCTAACCACAAGAAAATGACACGTCTTGAGCTTATACATGCTTCAATGTCAGGTCAGCTGCAAAACTACGAATTCAATTATGATGAAGCTTATGCGAATGTAATAAAAGATTTTGCAAAACCTGTCGAAGTTACTCAGCCGGATACGTTAACAGGTGATTTAAGACCATACCAACAGACCGGTTTAAAATGGTTATGGACAAACGTTTCAAAGGGTTTTGGCTGCTGTATGGCAGATGATATGGGTTTAGGTAAGACTATACAGGTAATATCACTTATACTTAAACTGAAAGAAGAAAAGAAATTAAAAAGTCCGGTACTTGTCGTTTGTCCTACTACCCTTATGGGAAATTGGATGAAAGAACTTCAAATGTTCTCGCCTTCATTGAAAGTTTCTACTTATCACGGTCTGGACAGAAAATTAAATATGGACTCTGATGTAGTTCTTACAACCTATGCCATTATGAGAATTGATGTTGAAGAAATGAAGAAAAACTCCTGGGGAATGGTTGTTGTAGATGAAGCCCAAAACATTAAAAACCCTGACACAGCTCAGACAATGGCAATAAAAGCAATGAAATCGGATATTAAAATCGCAATGACAGGTACTCCGGTAGAAAACAGGCTTACCGAACTATGGAGTATATTTGATTTTATAAATAAAGGTTATTTGGGAACTCTTAAAGAGTTTCAGAAAAGCTATGCCGTTCCTATTGAACGTTTTAAAGAACATTCAAGAGCATCCAGACTTAAGCTTTCCGTTTCTCCTTTTGTTTTAAGAAGATTAAAAACCGATAAGGCAGTAATTTCCGATTTGCCTGACAAAATGGTTATAAATGACTATTGTTATCTTGCAAAGCCGCAGGCAATATTATATGAAAAAACACTTAATGAAATGATGGATAAAATCTCAGGATTTACCGGAGTAAACAGGCGAGGCAATATTTTCAAACTTATCACTGCTCTGAAACAAATCTGCAATCATCCTTATCAGTTCCTGAAAAACGGTGACATGGCAAAAGAACTTTCAGGAAAAGCCGAAAAATGTGTAGATTTGGTTAATAACATTATTGATAACAACGAAAAAATGCTTATCTTCACTCAGTATAAAGAAATGGGAGATATTCTTGTTAAGATATTATCGGAAGAATGTAACACCGAGCCTTCATTTTTCCACGGTTCTTTAACTGTTCCGCAGAGAGAAACTTTAATTGACGATTTCCAGAATAATGACGAAAGAAAAGTTATGATACTTTCTCTTAAAGCCGGCGGAACCGGTTTGAACCTGACCAGTGCAACAAACGTTATTCATTATGACTTGTGGTGGAATCCGGCTGTTGAAGATCAGGCAACTGACAGAACCTATCGTATCGGACAGGATAAAAACGTTATGGTTCATAGAATGATAACTCTCGGAACTTTTGAAGAAAAAATTGACGAAATGCTCAAGTCTAAAAAAGAACTTGCAGATCTTGCAGTTTATGAAGGTGAAAAAATCATTACAGAACTTTCGGATAAAGAAATTTACGATATTTTTTCATTATCTGCAGGTTAAAATATTTGTATAATATATAAATTTATACTAAAATATATTGTGAAGTGTTGGAGTTTGTATGCTTGATGAAAAGGTTTCAGTTATAGTACCTACTTTACAAAAAAATACAAAAATATTGCAAACTTTAGTCAGCATTCTCAATGCCGATGATGCGGTATCGGAAATAATCATAATAAACAATTCTATAAAACCGCTTAGTCTGCAATTTATCAGCGAAAAAATGAAGATATGTACTCCGTCCGCCAATATGTTTGTAAACATAAGCTGGAATTTTGGAATCTCTACCGCAAAGAATGATATTTTTTTAATTATAAATGACGATATTATATGCTGTGAAAATTTGTGCTCACTTATATTGGAAACCGGTATTTTTGAAGACGAACAGACCGGGCTGATTGGTATAGACAATGATTATATAAATAATTATTTCAAAGGACAGGTCGATGAAAAATTTTTCAGTATAAACAAGCAATTAACGGTTAATGATATAACGTTAAATAAACTGGATACCTATAAAAAACTTTATGACTGGGGTTCTGCATTTTTTGGCAGAAAGAAGTCATATTTTAAAATTCCGGCGAAATTCAAGATTCTGTACGGTGATAATTACCTTTTAAAAAGAAATCTTGAAGAAGGCAGAATTTGTTACAAAATGACAGGTTTGCCGTTCAATCATCTTCATTCACTATCAAGTTATGATCCGGAATTTTGGCCGATATGCCAGCAGGATTATAATTTGGCAGATGATGATTTAAGAAATAATAAATGAGGTTTTATGGCACTTTTAAATATTGAAAAAATACTTAACTATATTCCTGAATTGTTTGAAACCGACTTGAAAGGTCAGGTTGATATTTTCAAGAAACTGGAAAAAATCCTGATATTTGATGAAGGATTTATATATTTTGCAAACCCTGACAGTTTGCAGCTTAAGTATTCTTATAAAATGCATCAAAATTATATTAAAGAAAAAGTTTTTAAACTGACTAAACCTTTAAATGATTTTATATTCAGCAAAGGCGGTAAAATTTTTACAGACAGTGACGAGCTTTCTGAATTACTGGAATTTAATGATTTTAAATTAAATTCTTTTATGGTTTCAAAATTACAAATTAAATCAACTGTATTCGGAATAATTGTTTTGGGTTCAAAACAAAATAATTTTTATAAAAAAGAAGATTTAGAAATTTTAAATTCGGCAACTTCAATTTTATCTTATATACTTAAAGATCTTGAATTATCCAATGTATTCAAAATACAGTTAAAAGCCCTTAAAGACGGAATTATTGAAAAAAATAATGCATATAAAACAATAAAAGAACAAAACGAAAAAATTCTTGAAGCTGACAGGGTAAAAAATGAATTTCTGGCAAATATCTCCCACGAACTCAGAACACCACTTAATTCTATTCTTGGTTTTGCGGATATATTAGATGCTCAATTATACGGAGATTTAAACCAGAAACAGAAAGAATATATAAATGACATAAAAGCGGCAGGAACACACCTTCTTGGTATGATAAACGAAATTCTTGATATGTCAAAAATAGAAGCTAATGCAATGAAAATTGTAAAAAGCCGTTTTTGGATATCCAGAGCTGTTAATGAAGTTAAAAATATGCTTATGCCGCTTGCCCACAAAAAGAAAATTACAATAAACGATGTCATTCCTCAGGATTTTGAAGTTTTTGCCGATTATCAAAAAATTCAGCAAATACTTTATAACCTTGTAAGCAATGCAATAAAATATTCTCCTGATAATGATGAAGTTACTATTACTGTTTCTTCAAATGATGAACTTTTCAGAATAGAAGTTCATGATAACGGAATCGGTATTGATCCTAAGTATCACGGTAAAATATTTGCAAAATTTGTTCAGCTGGACAGTGCATATACCAAAAAAGAGAGTTCAACCGGTCTGGGCTTAACCATAACAAAAGAACTGGTTGAATTACACGAAGGTAAAATTACTCTTATGAGTGAAGTTAACAACGGTTCTACTTTTATTGTAGAGATTCCGTTCTAAAAGAGTTATTTATTGTAGTTATTTGCCGTTTCTTTAATATAATAGAAAAGACTTGTTAAAATACCGAATAATTCTTCAAAGGTCAAATATTCAATATTAACTAAAATAATAGATTTTCCGTCAGTACAACTTTTGGGAGCCGAAGTAAATTTAACCTTTTTGGCAATATCTTTGTCTAATCCGTGCCTGATAATATTCCACTCATAAGGTGTAAACGGTGTATAAATTCTGACATCAGAACCTGCCTCACGAATAATGGAAATTCCGCACTCAGTTGCTGTTAAACGAATTTTTATCAGTTTAATCAGATTTTCAACTTCATCAGGAATCCTTGAGAATCTGTCTTTCCACTCAGACACGATATAATTAAGTTCCGTTTCATTTTTAACATCACTCAGGCGTTTGTATTCAATCATTTTTTGTTCGGTTGAACCCACCCATTCATCAGGAATATATGCAGTAACATTGATATCAACAACCGTTGGTTTTTTAATGTTTACCCCCTCACCCTTCAGTTCATTAACTGTTTCTTCAAGCAGTTGACAGTATGTATCAAAACCTACATTAATCATGTGTCCGTGCTGCTTTGTGCCTAAAATATTTCCGACACCTCTGATTTCAACATCTCTCATCGCAATTCTGTAACCGCTTCCAAGTGTTGTAAATTCTTTTATTGCCTTGAGTCGTTCTTTTGCTTCGTCTGAAAGCTCTTTATTCTTTTTATACAGACAATAGCAATATGCCTGTTTTTCACTCCTTCCTACACGACCTCTGAGCTGGTACATTTGTGCCAGCCCCAGTTTATCCGATTCGTGAATAATGATTGTATTGGCATTGGGGATATCCAAACCGTTTTCAATAATTGTTGTACACAACAAAATATCACTTTCATGGTTGTCAAAACCTATAATTACATTTTCCAGCTCTTTTTCATTCAGCTGCCCATGTCCGATGGCAATTCTGGCATTCGGAACAAGTTTCTGCAGCTCAAGTTTAAATTCTTCAATTGTTTCAACTCTGTTATACAGGTAGAAAACCTGTCCGTCACGATCAAGCTCGTTTGTAATAGCATTCCTTACTATTTGTTCATTGTATTCACCGACATAAGTTTTAATCGGAAGCCTGTTTTGCGGCGGAGTGTTTATTACTGAAATATCCTTAATTCCTGATAATGACATATAGAGTGTTCTTGGAATAGGTGTTGCAGACATTGAAATTATATCAATATTTTCTCTGAATTCTTTTAATTTTTCTTTATGCCTTACACCAAATCTGTGTTCTTCATCAATAACAAGTAACCCCAAATCTTTGAAAATAACTTTGTCCTGTAAAAGAGCATGGGTAGCAATTACTACATCACATTTACCCGTTGCAAGATTTTTTAACGTTTCATTCCTTTGTTTTGTACTTCTGAAACGGCAAAGAAGTTCAACATCAATACCAAAAGGTTTAAATCTGTCATTAATTGTTTGGTAATGCTGAAGTGCAAGGACTGTTGTCGGAACAATTACGGCAACCTGTTTCAGTGACGTTACCGCTTTAAACATAGCCCGCATTGCAACCTCGGTTTTGCCAAAGCCGACATCACCACATATAAGCCGGTCCATAGGGTTAGAGCCTTCCATGTCTTCTTTTATCTGGTTAATTGCTTTTAACTGATCGGGAGTTTCAATATATTCAAAAGAATCCTCCATCTCCAGCTGAAGCGGGCTATCGGGTGCAAACTCAATACCTTTCTGCATTTTTCTTCTTGCATATAAACGAAGTAAATCATAGGCTATTGTTTCAACCGCCTTTTTAACCTTTTGTTTTACTCCTTCCCAGTCAGAACCTCCCATTCGTGAAAGTTTTGGTTTAATCTGCCCCGAACCTCTGTAACGGCACAGCATGTTTATTTGCTCTGCCGGAATGTGAAGTTTATCGGAATTTGCATATTCTATTGTTAAATAATCTTTCAGTTGTCCGTCAAACTCTTGTTTTGTAAGCCCTTTATATATTCCGACACCGTGAATTGAATGAACTACATATTCTCCTTCCCGAATATCGTTAATATTTTCAATATATTCTGCCTTTTCTTTGTAATGCCTTTTTCTGTTTGACGGAATATCTTTTTGACGTTTGTTAAAAAGTTCCCTGTCTGTAATCAAAAGGATTTTTGCTTCGGGAATTATTGTACCCTGAGAAGTTATATTTTTAATAAAATTAAGTTCAAAAATTTCATAGGAGGATAAAACTTCTTTTATTCTTTCCTGAAAGTCTGTTGCGATTGTAATTTGATAATCTTTATGCTCTTTGATAAAAGCTGCCGCCAAATCCATATTTGCATCAAAAATCTGAATATTACGCGAATCAATATCAATAATTTCATTATTTTCATCAGATAAAAAGTTGTTCATATAAACTTTTTGGAATCCGGCAAGCTTTTTCGTCATTTCTTCCAAGGAAAAATGGTTAGATTCTTTTAATAGACAAATTTGTTCTGTTTTTAATGCTTCATTATACTGGTTATCAAAAGTTTCTGAAATTAATCCGTATTTTGATGTTATTTCTGCCTGTTCATCAAATACAACGATATAGTCTTTTAAATAATCAAAAATACTGACTAAATTATTATTAAAATACGATTGATATACATTTATTCCTTCAAAATATCCTTCTGTTTCAAGAGAGGGGGGTAAATTCTTGGGTAAATTTTCGGGAAAATTATTGGACAAATTTTGTGGTAATACAAATTTATACATTGGTTTTATATCGACATTTACCACTTTTTCTATAGATTTTTGAGTTTCGTTATTAAAATATCTTATATCAACAATTTCATCTCCCCAAAATTCAATTCTCACAGGATTTTCGTCAAGAGAATAAATATCTGCTATATCACCCCGGATTGAAAATTCTCCTATGTCCGACACCATAGTTGAACGTTTGTAACCTAATTTTATGAGTTTTGACAGAAGTTCTTTTTGCTCAATACTGTCACCGATTTTTAAGTTTAACGAGTTTGTTTCAAAAAAATCTTTATTCGGAAACTTTTCTAATAGCGATTTGACAGGCGATATAATTATTTCCGGCAGATTAAACAGAACAGAGATTTGTTTTTGATAATCATATAAATTAGCATTTATTGTTTCATAAGGCGAAATATTCTGATACGGAAACGTTTTTACTTCAAGTTCAAATAATCTTTCCAAATCAACGGAATATCTCAGAGCATTCTGCTCGGTAGAAGTTATAAAAAGAATTTTTTTGTTTGAAAGTTTGCGGATATATTTTAGCAGCAAAAGGCGAGAGAAAGTTGTTAAACCTGTAAGTGTAAAACTTTTACCGTGTTTAATATTACTTGCAAACCTGTCAAAAAAACTGCTTGTTTCTAATCTCATAAGAGATATTATAGCACGAGTTCCGGTTGTTGTCAGACAACAACTGAGCTATGAAACTTCTTGGCACATTCATCTGATATACCATTAATATATTACATATATAATATTATAATAAAATAGTGAGTTTCTGAAGAAAGGAAAAAACATGAAAAAATTTATGACCTTTGCAGTTGCATTGACTGTTATTACAATTTTTACCCCGGAAGCAATGGCAAATTATAACATTTCAACCGCTAAAACAGATTCTCAATATAATTACGATAGTGCAGAATATGTATCCGCCACAACAAATATTGCAGCACACCCTAAAAGAAAACAATCCAGTACAAGACTTTATGAACCCGGCGACATTAATATTATGTAAAAAACTAAAAAAGGATGATTTTTAATCATCCTTTTTTATATTTATACATTTCCTTCATTAGGACTTTCGTACGGGATTCCCATTTCTTTAAGAGCACCGATGAATCGTTCAGCACATGAGTACTGAACTTCAGGCGGAACAACACGCAATATTTCAACAGTCTTGGATATAATAGGATCTTTATCATACCATCTGGCACCATTTACCGGTTTTACAAGGTCATAAAATCTGTCTAATGCTTCTTTGGAGACCTTTTCTTCCAGCTTATCCAAAAAAACAACAGCATGCTCTCTCAGTTCATCCTGATAATTTTTTAAAAGTTCAATAACTTCCAGTAATTTAGGGTCGTGGTCATACCATCTTTTGTACGCAGCCATTATAATATCCCCCTTATATCTACCATACCGCTATTTTGTATAGTATTATCCGTATCATTAAATCGTTTTATCTTTGCACCCAAATTTGAGAGCTTATGTTCAAAAGCTTCATAACCTCTGTCAACGTGATGTAATTTTTCAACAATAGTTTCACCGTTTGCCATAAGCCCTGCGATAACAAGAGCCGCACCGGCCCTCAGGTCGCTTGCCACTACGGTAGCACCGGTCAGATTTTTAACCCCTTTAATAATTGCATGATTTCTGTCCTGATGAATATCTGCACCCATTCTTCTGAGATCGGGCACCTGCATAAACCTGTTTTCGTACAAGCTTTCTGTAATTATTCCGACACCGTTTGCGGTTGTTAATAATGTCATTGCAATTGCCTGCAAATCTGTCGGGAATCCGGGATATGGCTGTGTTACGAAGTTTATAGAGTTTAATTTATTTCTGCAGCTTACTTCGATAGTGGTTGGTTCGACAAGTTTAATACTTGCTCCCATTTTTATCAGTTTATCATTGAAGAATGTAAGGTGTGCAGGATAAACATTTTTTATAATAGCTTTTCCTCTTGTTGCTACTACGGCAGCCATATAAGTCCCTGCTTCAATTCTGTCCGGAATTGTAGTATATTCAGCCGGATGTAAATGTTCCTGTTTAACTCCGTTTATAACAATTTCAGAGGTTCCTGCTCCTGAGATATCCGCTCCGAGGGTATTTAAAAAGTTGGCTAAATCTATAATTTCAGGTTCCTGAGCTGCGTTTTGGATTCTGGTTGAGCCCTCCGCTGTAACAGCAGCCAACATAAGATTTTCTGTAGCACCTACAGACGGAATATCAAGATATATATCTGTTCCAATCAGCTTTGATGCTTTAGCATGCACATAACCGTTTTCTATTTTAATTTTTGCACCCAGAGCTTCAAGACCTTTAATGTGGAAGTCAACCCTTCTTTCACCGATAGCACATCCGCCCGGAAGAGCAACAATAGCTTCACGGCATCTTGACATCAAAGCTCCGAGAATTATAAAAGAAGCTCTCATTTTGCTTACAAGTTCATATTTTGCGGTTATGGAAGTTATTGAATCCGCATCAACAACAACCGATTTTTCATCTTTGTTATATATATACTTTGCACCCAAATCGGAAAGCACGTTAAGCATTATATCAACATCTGTCAGCTGCGGAACATTGTATATTTTGGTTGAACCTTTTACAAGTATGGTAGCGGCAAGCAACTTCAGAACGGCATTTTTTGCACCGCCTATTGATACTTCTCCCTTTAACGATTCGCCACCTATTATTTTAAACTTCTCAGCCAAAATCTCCTCCGATTCTATCTCAATAATACTATTAATAATAACTCTTGTAAAGTACTGAAAAATAAAATTCTAAACATAAAAATGATATTGATAATAAAGTCTTATATATATAACATCCCAAATGTTTGTGATATTATATAGTCAAAGATTTTACAAAAGAGGGAATACTATGACAGAAACTTTAGAAGAAAAAATAAAAATTGAAGATTTACCTACCGTATATGATGCAAAATCAACGGAAGAGAAAATGTATAAGTTTTGGGAGAACGGAGAGTATTTTAAAGCAAATGCAAAATCAAATAAACCTCCGTTTACAATAGTTATTCCCCCGCCAAACGTTACGGGTGTTCTTCACATGGGGCACGCTCTTGATGAAACCCTGCAGGATATCTTAACCCGTTATCACAGAATGAGCGGATATGAAGCACTGTGGATTCCGGGAACAGACCATGCCGGTCTTGCAACACAAAACGTTGTTGAAAAACAGCTTGCAAAAGAAGGTTTGTCACGTCACGATTTGGGCAGAGAAAAGTTTCTTGAAAAAACCTGGGAATGGACTAATGAACATAAAAGCAGAATCTTAGACCAGATGAAAAAACTCGGAGCTTCTTTTGACCGTTCAAGGGAAAGATTTACTTTTGACGAAGGCTGTTCGGAAGCCGTTAAAGAAGTTTTTGTTACTTTGTATAATAAAGGCTTGATTTATAAAGGCGCATACATAGTAAACTGGTGTCCCCGTTGTCAGTCAGCTATTTCTGACATTGAAACCGAGTACGAAACAGAACAGGGACATTTATGGGAAATATCATATCCGCTGGTTAACGAACCCGGTGCTATTATTGTTGATACAACACGTCCTGAAACAATGTTTGGTGACGTTGCTATTGCTGTTCATCCGAGCGATAAAAAGTATTCGGAACTTATCGGCAAAAAAGTTTTAATTCCTCTTACAAACAGAGTTATTCCGATTATTGCAGACGAATATGTTGATAAATCATTCGGTACAGGTGCGGTTAAAATCACTCCTGCGCACGATCCGAATGACTTTGAAGTAGGAAACAGACACGGCTTTAAACCAATCTGGGTTATTGACGAAGGGGGTAAATTAAAACAGTGTGCAGAAGTACCTCCGGAATATTGGGGTTTAGACAGATATGAGGCAAGAAAGAAAATTGTAGAAATGCTTTCTTACAATAACTTCCTGCTCCGTGTAAAAGACCACGAACACAACGTCGGTAAGTGTCAGAGATGTAACACAACAATTGAACCGCTTTTATCGGAACAATGGTTTGTAAAAATGGCACCGCTGGCTAAAGAAGCGATTGCTGCTGTTAAAGACGGAAGGATTAATTTTATTCCCGACCGATGGACTAAGAACTATTTAGGATGGATGGAAAATATCCGTGACTGGTGTATTTCACGTCAAATCTGGTGGGGACATCAAATTCCGGCTTATTATCATAAACAGACCGGAGAAATGGTTGTTGCTAAAGAAAATCCTGATCCGAATAATTATGTTCAGGAATCCGATTGTCTTGATACCTGGTTTTCGTCAGGTTTGTGGCCGTTTTCAACTATGGGCTTCCCAAATTCGGAAACAGATGATTTTAAAAAGTTTTACCCGACATCAGTTCTTGTAACAGGGTTTGATATTATTTTCTTCTGGGTTGCAAGAATGATTACAATGGGATTGGAGTTTACAGGCAAAGCTCCGTTTAAAGATGTTTATATCCACGGTTTAATACGTGACGAAAAAGGTCAAAAGATGTCAAAATCTAAAGGGAACACGATTGATCCTGTTGAGATTATTGATAAATACGGCTGTGATGCTTTAAGATTCACAATGACTTCACTTTGTACATACGGCGGTCAGGATATTAAAATCTCGGATGAAAGATTTGAATACGGCAGAAACTTTGCTAACAAACTATGGAATGCATCAAGATTTGTATTAATGAACCTTGAAGGTGTTGACGACAAACCAATCGATAAGAGTAAATTAACATTAGTTGATAAGTGGATTTTGAACCAGCTTAATGAAACTGCAAAACTTGTTAACGAAAATATGAAGGAATACAGAATCGGTGAAATTGCTCACGTTCTTTATGACTTCTTCCGCAGTGAATACTGTGACTGGTATGTTGAGATTGCCAAAATTCAATTGCAGGATTCTGAACTTAAACTCAATACCCAAAGGGTTCTCAGATACGTTCTTGATATGTCGCTCAGAATGCTTCACCCGATTATGCCGCATATTACCGAATATGTATGGCAGCTTATGCCGGGGGCAAAGGAAACATCTGCATTAATAATTGCTGAGTATCCGACATATAAAGAAGATTTATCATATCCTGTTGAGGCTGAAGAAATGAAGCTTGTATTTGACACGATTACATCACTTCGTAACGTAAGACAAAGCTTCAACATTTCAACTTCCGCAACTGTTGACGTTGAAATACGTTCAGAAGGCAGAGAAAAAGAAATCTTTAAAGCCATTGAAAGTTATATTCACAGACTTGCTAAGGTTAATAACATCTCTTATGCGGAACTTGATGCTCCTGTTCCTCCAAAGAGCGCAACAGCGGTTGTTTCAACTTCAAAACTTATTGTTCCGCTTGCAGACTTAATTGATTTGGATGCTGAAATCAAGCGTCAGGAAAAGAAGTTAGAAAAGCTTACAAACGAGAAAAACGGACTTTTGGGCAGAATGAAAAATGAAAAATTTGTTGCTAATGCACCTAAGGAACTCGTTGAGCAAACAAACGCAAGAATAGATGAAATAACCGCTCAGGAAGATGTTATTAAAGACCTGATTGAATCATTAAAATAAAAAACAATGAAAACGGAAAGCATAAAAAAATATACGGTACAATTATACCGACGGTGTTCTTTAAGAAAGGATACACCGCCGATATTAAAAACCTTGTATACAGACCGTAAAGGAAGTCTAACCGAATTAAAGCAAAGATTCGGCGAAGACGAGGTACAAAAAAATATTTATTTAGGTAAAATAAAAACACTTTCCGGAGATTCATATCAGACTACAAGTGACGGTATTGAAGACATTAAAGTATTTTACAAAAGACAAAATCCTTTTCAGTTGATACAAAGTGTTTTATTTGGTATTTTTTCAAAACTATATTAAAAAACCAACCCACTAATATATTTACCAATACCGTATAGTATGTTATAATTATTCAGTATTCCGGAAAGGGGTTAACAATATTGGGCTTCTTCGAAAGTTTGAAAAAGTATAAATCCCAACTTGATGCTGTAGATTCGTCAGTGTTCTACGGCAGTAAAACCTTGCTTGAAGTTTATGAACGAAATGCAAAACTTGAAGCAGAGATTGAACAACGCACAAAAGAGCTTGACCGTGCAAACAAACAAATGCTTACATTACAGCATATTTGGAACATGATGAACTCATCAGAACCCTTATCCAGTGTACTTAATGCCATAGTTAACAGTTTGCAGGGCGAATTGGGTTATGTTTACAGTTTTATTATAAAACCTCAAATAAAGGATGAAGAAAGCTATATTCAGGTTGCCGCATCATCAAGACAGGATTTGTCAGACAAATTTGCAAGATATTTTAATTGCAAACTATCTGACTATAAAATGGTTTATCCGCAAATAGAAGAATTAAAAAATGCGGTCATAAACAACAATATATACCAATCTTCAAATGTTATGGACTTAATCAGCGGTCTGATTCCGGATTTAAACAAAGAGCGGCTGGAAAAATTTTTCCAGGATGCCAATATGAAATCATACATTCTTGTTCCGCTTGTTTCAAAAGATATTCATTTCGGTTCTCTTATAGTTTTTTCTTCAAGAGAAAATATCAGCAGCAGTGAATTAAACTTTTTAGGGTTATTTGCCAAACAAATAGAGCTTGCAATAACTATTGCCGACTTATTTCAGGCAGTTAAGGAACAGGCTGTTACGGACAGCATGACCGGACTGTTTAACAGAAGATATTTTGAAGAATTTATAAAAAAAGAAGCTATTCGTGCCGAACGTCAAAATCAGCATTTTACCGTAATAGGTTTGGATTTGGATCACCTTAAACAAATTAACGATGTTTACGGTCACAATTATGGTGATATTGCAATTAAAGCAATTGCTGAAGTTTTGAAAAACAATGCACGTTCTATTGATATTGCAGCAAGAATGGGCGGAGAAGAATTTAATCTTATATTGCCGGGTGTCGATTCTGCAGGCGGACTTGTAGCCGCAGAACGTATCAGAAAAGCCATTGAGGGTGTTATGCTTGAAAAAATCGGGCATATTACTGCTAGTGTGGGTGTGGCAACTTATCTTGAGCATACTGATGATTTAGATGAGCTTTTGGAATTAACCGACCAGGCTATGTATGAATCAAAAAGACAAGGCAGAAACAGGGTAACTCTGGCAAAACCGGCAAAAGAAACATCATGGCAGGATATTGCAATAAAAACCTACATTGATATTCTTACAAAACACAGAATTCCGGTTGATGAAACTACATCCAAGCTTTTAACCCAAAAGTTAAAAGAAATGAACTTTAATAATGAAAAACTCTATCAGGTTGCAGATGCACTTATATCTACATATAACCCCGACCATCATGACGGAAGTGTAAAACAAAAAGTTCTGCTTGCAACATTGCTAGCCAAACGTTTTGATTTATCAAAAGAAAGTATTGATAAGCTAAAAATTGCAGTATTACTGTACGATATCGGAAACACAATGCTTCCTAAAGAGCTGCTGAATAAAAAAGAACCGTTAAGTGACGAAGACAAAGAATCTATTAAAAAGCATCCCGTAATTGCAGCAAGAGAAATTTTAAAACCGATTTCCAATATAACCGATATTATTCCGATTATTGAAAAACACCATGAAAACTGGAACGGAACGGGATATCCGAATAATCTTGCAAAAGATGAAATTCCGCTTGAATCCCAAATAATACTTATTATTGATTCGTATTTTGCACTTCTTGAAAAACGTCCATATCGGGATGCAAAAACAAAAGAAGCCGCTATCAAAATTATAACTGGAGAAATTAACGGAAAGTGGAGTGAAAAACTCGCTCACGAATTTATTTCAATAGTTAAAAATGATTTGGACTAATTTATTCAACATCCTGCGGAGATGTTAAGAACCCTTGTTTAAAAGGGACTTCTTCGTCCACAAAACCTGTTCTGACTATATTTCTGCCAAACTTTTTTTCAAGAATATCCAGACTTTTTCCCAGTTTAGCATTCTTTTCCCGTTTCTCTCCGTCATCAAATAATATCAACTGCTCTTTTGAAGAATGGTTAAAATTTTCAAATACAACTCCGATACTGCGATAGAGTGTACCTTGAGAATAGATTCTGTTTAATATTTCAAATGCAACTTTTGATATATCAAATTCAAAATCCAGAGGAAAATCCAAATCTTCCTTATCGTAATATGAACGGAAGTCCTTGGTTTTAAGCAATACTCCTATCGTCGAGCATTTGCAATCTATCTTTCTTAGTCTTTTGCAACAACTGTGGACGTGAATAGAAAGTTCGTTTTTTAAATAATTAATATCGGAAGAAAATTCAGGAAATGATTTTGAATCACTTATTGACTTAGGGAGTTCAACTTCTGATGAAATAGGTGATATCATAATCCCCAAAAGCTCTGCTTTGGTTGTAAGCCCGTTTTTGCCAAACCGTTTTTTAATCCATTCATCATCTTTTTGGGTAAAATCATAGGCAGTTCTTACTCCATATCCCTTCAATTTCACACCCAATCTTCTGCCTATTCCCCAGACTTCATCTATTTCTGTTTTCTTTAAAAGTGGTATCCTTGTTTGTTTTCCGGCAAGAGCAACTCTTGTTTCGGAATTTTTTGCCTTATCTGAAGCCAGTTTCGACAATGTTTTGGAACTGCTTATACCAATGGTCACCGGAATCCCTACTTCGTCCCAAACTTTTTTTTGAAGGTAACATCCCAGATTGTAATAATTCTTTTTATACAGTTTTGTAAGTCCGGTAAAATCTACAAATGCTTCATCAATTGAATAAATCTGAACATTAGGACTAAACTCTTTGAGTATTGTCATAACTGATTTTGATATTTTTGAATATGCATAATGATTTACGGTAACATAGATACACCCGGGGTATTTTTCCACAGCCTGAAAAAGAGGAATACCCATGGGAACACCCATAGCTTTTGCTTCTCTTGAACGTGCGATAACACATCCCCTTTCCCCCGAAACAACACTTACGGGCAATCCGTTCAGTTCGGGATTAAGTTTTCTTTCGCAAGAAACGAAAAAACTGTCACAATCTACTAATGCTATGTATTTCTGATTTGTCATAAGTTATATCAATATTAATTATATCAAATATTATTGTAATGGTTTAGCAAAATTTTTTATTTACATGTTTTAGAAAAATAAAAGGAGCCTTTTATGAATGAATTTATTAATGAAATAGCAGATTTATCAAGACAAATATATGATTACGGAAGAAACAATGACAAAGAAGTAATTGCAGCTAATGCAAATTATTATGAAAGAGCCGTTCAAAGCCCATCGGTTGCCCGTCTTGTGTATAAAGATACTTTTCATAAATGTGATAAAGAATATCAGCAATTGGTAAGAGAAGGAAAAGAAACTTTATCCGAATTTACAGCAAAAACCTTTAAAGCAACTCAAAATGCACTGTTGGCAACGAATGATGAACCGGCTGCATCCGCATACGAATCCTTTGTAAATGTCGTTGACCGCATTTATAAGAATTCTGAATGGATCAGAGAATTCAGTGTAGATACAAACAGAATTATATTAGATAAGGTTAAAGGTAAAGCCGGGCTTTTGCATAAATTTAAAGTCGGTATGTTTATGAAAAAACATGGAATAAAAAGCTTCTTTAAGTAATAATTTGCCAAAATAAAAAACAAAAAAGAATTAAAAAGTATTTTCTATTTTCTTTTCTTTCAGATTATAAACTTTTTTCTCCGGCAGGATTTCCATAAGCAGCCCCTCTTTATAACGGGCAACGTACCATTTATGGTATTTTAATGCACGATTAATGTCAGTCGTCTGGAATTTAACTTCTTTTTTACCGCCCTTAATTTCAACCATTCTGTACAGAGCTTCGATTTGTTCTCCCGTATCTATATTTAGCATACACACTGCCCTCTAATTTATATCAGCCGGAACTTTATTTGATTTTAAAAGTTCAATTAACGGTTCAAGAAAACTCTCTTCATCCTGCTGCTGATTAACTAATGAAATATAAGATATCTCTGCAAGCTCTTTGCAAACTTCAGAAACTTTATATTTTCCGATTTTTGCGGAAGTTGCATATCTTGCAACCGCATATCTGAGTTCATTAATATCATTATATGAAAATTTATCCAATATGCCTTCGACTTCATTAATTGCATCAGAATCATACATTATTCCTTTATATAAGGACGGTATGGAATATTCTAAGCCGCCGCCTACACAATCGTGGTTTCTGATTTCTATAAAATTCCTTAGACGCACTTCGGGGAAATAAAGATTTGAATGAAGTTTCCAGTCTTCTATTGTCGGTTCAAACCCTTCATATCCTTTTTCCATATACTGTTTAAATGTTAATCTTCCGTTTATACATACCGTTCTTTGTTCGCGGGATATAAATATCATTGGAGTATCAAGAAGTGTATCTACATAATCTTTAAACTCCATGTCTTTGTTAAAATCTGTTGCAAATCCGCACCTTTCATTATCCGTATTGAGCCACGCAAGAGCCCTGAAAGATTTATATCCCGTATCGACACCGCCTCTGATTTTTGAATTTGCATACATTGCCGTAACAAAAGGCATCATAAGATTTGCCAAACGGAATTTTTTCATTGCGTCATACTCGGAAGAAAAATCTATTCCCACCTGAATACCGGCTGTTTCTCTCATCATTACGTCAGATAAAATTCCCCACAAATAATTAGCCATAACGGCATACCTTTGTTTTGGAATAAGTTTAATATTTCTGTATGTTGTTTTTGGAGAAACTCCTTTATTTAAAAGGCAAATGCCAAATTCCTCCATTATCGGAGCAATTGCTTTGTCAATATTTTCAATTTTTTTCTTTATTTCAAATACTGATTTTTGCGGCTCAAGGCTGAGTTCAAACTGACAGCCCGGTTCAAGTGTAATTGTATCGTGAAGTTTTTTTAGCCCGATAATTTCGGTATTATCAAGAATATAATCCCAATTATCCTCTTTTGCAATTTCTCTCAGCAATTCGCACATACCGTAATCACCATAGTATGAAATCGTTTCGCCTGTTGATTTATCGATGGGTATGCGTTCATATTCCATACCGATTTTCTGAGAGTTTTTACATCCGAGCAAAAATTCTTCTAATAACTGGCTGTATTCTAAATGATTTTCCGGCTTTAACTGACAATAATTCACAATGTACTCCTTATAAAATTATACTACACACAACATATTATTAATATATTCTTCTCAATAACTTTTAACATTTACCTGTTTGTACTATTATGAAATTCATGACGGACTATTTACAAAGAGCAAAATATTTTAAAACAAAAAAAAGACTCGGACAAAACTTTCTCATTAACGGAGAAGTAATTCAGGATATCATTGAAAATGCAAAAATCACAAAAGAAGATACCATAATTGAAATAGGTCCCGGTGTCGGCTTTGTTACCGAGCAGCTGGTTAAATATGCAAAAAAAGTTATTGCAATTGAACTGGATGAAGAAGCAATTAAAGAGCTTGAAAAGATTGAATGTAATAATTTGGAAATCATACATAACGATATTCTAAAAACAGATTTATCAGAACTAAGTGAAGATAAGGTAAAAGTTGTAGCAAATATTCCTTATTATATAACTTCACCCATCATCGCACACCTGTTGGGCGAGATTGATGATTTAAACAATAAAAACAGAACTAAAATCAAAGACATAATTTTAATGGTTCAGGAGGAAGTTGCAAGAAGAATTGTTGCTAACGAAAACAGCTCTTCCAAGCAATATGGTCTGCTGACAATACTTTCTCAATTTTGGGCAGATTGTAAAATCATAAGAACAGTTGGCAGAAAATCTTTTTATCCGGCACCTAAAGTCAATTCGGCACTTGTTAATTTAAAAGTACTGGATTCTCCCCGTTTGAAACTTTCAGACTATACACATTTCCGAAAAACAATTAAAGCAGCCTTTTCACAAAGAAGAAAGACTTTAAAAAACTGTCTTGTAAGCTCCGGATTTAACAAAGAAACCGTACTAAAAACTATTCAAAAACTGGGAGTTGATGAGAATATAAGAGGTGAAAAACTTTCAGTAGAACAGTTCGGCAAATTATCCGAAACTCTGCTTGAGTTTGAATAAATATAAACTAAATAGTCTTAGTGTTAATTATGTGGTAAAATGTTCCTATGAAATTGTTTAAACGTGTATTCAAAAAATCAATTGATAAATTTTCGAAATTTAATAAAAGAAGAAAAGCCTATGTTATTGCAATTCTTTTTGTTGCTTTCGGAATGTTATGGGCATTTATATCAGCAGGAATTATTACGGGTAATTTTAACCGTGCCCAGTTAAATAATACACAAGACCAGCAGAAAGTAGATGCTAACGGCATAATTATTACGGAAACAAAAGAAGGTAAAAAATATTTTGAGATATACGGCGAAATCGGTCATTACAGTAACGACCACAGCGTTGCAACTCTCTACAACGTAATAGGTAATTTTTATCAGAATAATGAAGTTTCTATGAGTTTTCAGTCATCAAAAGGAACTTATGATGAAAAAACGGGTATTATCACTCTTTTTGATAATACATATATTGTCTTAAAAGACGGTATTTCTCTTGAGACAGACAAATTAACATGGTACGGCAGTGATAAAGAAACTGTTGCAGAAGGTCATGTTATCATAAGAAAAGATAAAGAAATGAAATCCACCGCCGACAAGTGTATAATTGGTGCAGGATATCAAAACTTTAAAATTCTGGGAACAACTCAGACAAAAATCTGGGGACACAAAAAGTAACAAAACCAAAATATGAAAGGACAAAAATGAAAAAGTTTTTAATAATTTTAATGCTTATGTTAACCGGCATCGGGGTTATTGCTTCTGATTTAGTTATAGAATCAAAAACCCAGACATTTTCGGATTCGGAACGTAAGATTAAACTTGATGGCGGTGTAAAAGTTCAGCTGAATAACCTTACTGTACACAGCGACACTGCGGATGTTTCAGTAAGAAGAAATAACAAGCTTGATACTGCTACTTTTTACGACAAACCCTATGCGGTAGAATATACCGGCAACAAAAAAAGAGAAGTAAAATCAAATATTTTGCAGGTATCATTAATTAACAAAGTTGTTCGTGCCGAAGGCGAAACACAGTCAGTAATTACCGAAGGTGATACTCCGATAATTATCATAAATGCAGATGTCCAGGAATACGATACAAACAGTCATATAATGGTTGCAACCGGTTCAGTTACGATGAAGTATAAAGACATTAATACTTTTTCAGACAAAGCGGTTATAATCACAAATGAAAGCGGCGATGTCAAAAAAATTGATTTGCTGGGAAATGCAAAAGTTAAACAAGACCAAAATGAATCAGAAGGACACCACTTTGTGTACAATCCGATAACTGAGGAAATGAGTGTTGAAGGTCATACAAAATCAATAGCTATGTCAGATGACGGTAAAAAACTTACCATTCACTCTGATTATCAACAATATAACAAAAAACAAAATTCTTATGTCGGCAGCGGACACGTTAAAATATGGTATGACGATTATTATGCACAGGGACCTAAAGTTAATGTATTCCCTGATGCAAAAACAAACAAACCAAATGAAGTATATTTCATCGGTCGTTCAAAAATCATACAACAGGAAAAAGATATTATTGCTGACAAAATTAAAATGACAATGGATCCTAAAGACTTTGTTGCGGAAGGAAATGTAAAAACAATTATTCATAATGTTGACACGAAAGACGGTGATTTATAATGTCCGAAAAAATAGATAAAGCAATGCAGCTTTTTGGTGAAAAAAAATATAAGGAAGCAATTGATGCTTTCAGTTCGGTGCTTGAAACAGAACCGGACAATGCTGATGTATATAATAATATGGGTGTTGCTTATTCTTGCACGGGAGATTTTGAACATTCCGAAAAGTGTTATATAAGAGCAATAGAGCTTGATCCCGAGCTTGCTCAGGCATATATTAATTTATCTGATTTATACTATAAAGCAGGAGATTTGGCTTCGGCTGTCGGAACATTACAGAGGGGAAGTTATGAACTGCAGGACAACCTGGCAATTGCACATCTTTTGGCAAGAGTTTATATAGAAGACCAAAGATGGGATGATGCAATAGATGAACTTGAAAGAGTACTGGACGGCGAACCGGAAAATTATGATGCATATTATGATTTGGGACATGTATATTTTGAATTGGGAGATTACGAGTCAGCAATAGATAATTTTGAAAATGTTTTGGCTTATGAGGAAAATCAAAATAACGAACTTTTGTATTATGCACTGGCACAGGCTTATGAAGCTAATAACCAAATAGATAAAGCTATTTCAAATTATTTAAAATCAATTGCTGTTAATGATAAATTTACACTTGCATACAAAAAAGCCGGCATTCTTTTCCTTGCAAGAAATGATTATGAAGATGCTATTGAATACTTTGAAAATTATCTTGAATTTGATATCCCCGATGAAGAAAAAGATAATATTCAAAAACTGATTGACCGTGTAAAAGCAAAAATATAAATACATTTTTTAATAGCAAAAAAATATTTTTTCAATTTTTAAAATAAACAGAAAGGTTTTAAAAATGCAAATTTATTCTGTTAATAATTCCCAAAATTTTAAGGGACTTGATTATAAAAATGTTTTAGCTAACGATAAAACAATTATTGAAAAGGAATTGCCAAAGTTAAAGCAGTTTGGAGAAAAATATGATATCAAACTGACTTCATCTTTTTATGAAGTTCCTGATTTCGCAGCTATTGATATATCGGTAAGACCGCTAAAATCAGCTCTCAGCTTATGGCAGCGAATATTCGGACCAGTCGGTAAAGCAAGTTTTAAGACTGGTGCAGAAAATAAAGAAAAAACTTTGTCCGATTCCGTAGAAAAAGCCATAGCCGATTATACCAACCAAAACAAATTAGGCGAACTGATTGATACGTTTGAATAATTAAGCAGAGGATTCTGAACCAATACTTTATAAATTCATTTTTTTAAATAGCAAAAATTTTTTTCACACTTTTTATATATATTAAAAGCAGAGATATTGTGATGAAAATAAATAACATTAGTTTATACAGAATACCTGTTTGTTATAATGACAAAATACAGAAAAATAACACAAACAGAATAAATATAAATTTCCAGGGTACACCGAGGGTTGATAAGAGCATGGTGCGGTTTTACGAAGCCAATCTTGAACGATTCCCGGTTACCGTAAAAAACTTTTTGGACAGCTTAGCTGACAAATTTAAGTTTACCCCTCTTGAAGCCCAAAAAGAAGCTTATATCAGGCTTGAAAAAGCTAAAACCATTCAGGATGTATTGAATGATTTTCCGCAGGAAACATTATTTGATAATTTAAAACAATTACAGGATACAAAAGCTGCAGTCGGGTTACTTGCAATATACAGAGAATTTAAAGATTTATATGAAAACGGTATCCTGAAAAGCGGTGAAGATTTATCTGTTTATCTTCTTAAAAAGATATTCCTTGAAGCAAAAACTCTGGATGAAATAAATAATGATATTGACAAAGACTTAAACGAGGATATCAGGACTGAATTTAAACGCAGATACCATGACAATGAATATATTTTAAGTTCTACCCTTAAATCACTGGGAATTAAACGGCCTGATACAGAATATCAAAACTCTCTCCGATTTACACGAGAAGGCTATTCTGACGATTTTGGCATAAAGATTTCACAAGGACAACTCAAATATTGGAACTCTTTAACTGATGAACAAAAATTTGATATTTTGTCAAAACGATGCGAAGGTCGTGACAACTGGTGGAACAATTTAACTTATGACGAAAAACTTGAACTCGCTGCCGGTGTTGATTCTGAAGATGACCTTTACAAGAACTACAAAAGATTTGTAAGAGCAGGAAAAAAAGAAATCAGAGAAGGAAAATTTGAACAAACACTTGAAAGACCTGCAAAAAAAATCAAAATAGGAAATGCTAATTTAAAAGACAAAGATGTTTTTAATTTATGGTTCAGAAAAAATATAGAAAAATTTTATTCTTTGTTATCGGAAGCAGATAAAGATTCCGTACATATAAAACGTGTCAGAAAACTTGTACTCAGATGGCAGGAAATGACACCCGAAGAAAGAACCGAACTCATCAGTAAGATGAGGGAAGGTCGTGAGCCTTTAAGATATGCAATGATTGATACCTGGAATCATTCAAGAGTTTTAATAAGAGAATTGTCAGATTATTTAAAAGCACAGCAGATTTTGAAACCTATAGATATGCTGTATGACACTCAGGAATTTAGTGAATTTCAATCTAAAGTCATGACTGAATTTTGGGCTGCACACAAGGATTTAGCCGAAGAATTCGGGAAAAATCTCAGATGGGCAATCTCAAGAGTTGAAACATCAATTCAGAGAGGGCAGTTTGAAGATTTAAAACAAGAGATAATGCGTGACAGAGCTTATCGGATTAAAATGCTTAACTGGGAAAAAGCAGCAGAAGAAAAAAAAGCCAAAGATGCTGAAATCGCCAAAGCAAAAGAAACTGAGATTGTTGAAACAAAAGAAACAATAAAAACAAAAGAGCCAAAAGCTCCGGAAACAAATTATAAAGAAGAATTCAGAAAAGAATACAGGCTTAAATATAACAAAAACAATTATTTACCGGAATCATATATAGATGATATTATTGATATGATGCTTGAAGATTTACCTCAGAGAACAATAGAAAAATTGATAAAAGCATACAAATCCGGCTCAAATATACCGGAAGAACTACTGAATGAAATAGAAGAAAAAGGCAGTAAACAGCTTATTTCAGCAAAAATAATCAGAAACCAAAGAGCATTAGAGGCTGCGATTTCTAATGAACTGTGTTCAAAAGGTGCAAATCCTATATTCTTCGGAATGGATTCAATGTCTGTTAATAGTGCATACCTGAAACGCATGAAAGATAACCTGCCAAGAAAAAAAACACCTGATCCGCAGCGTGTCAAAAGATTGTATAACGAATATAAAAAAGATTTAACCGACAAAGAATTAAAGGATATCGTAAACCATTTCTTTATTTTAAAAACCGATGATAATCTTGAAGAAAATGAAAAAATCATTGCAGATTATGTCTCATCATACGGAAAAACAGCCCTGATATTATTCTCTGATAAGAGTGCCTTCTCTAATGATGTAAAAATACAGTTTAATGACAAGTTCCTCAGACTTATGCCCAAAAAGATGAAAGAATTTTGTATTCCGGCATTAAGCAACGGAGATGAGGTTATAGCAGAACAATTAATTAAAGAGATTAGGGGAAAAATCGCAAGAAGATTTGATTTTTTACCTGATGATGTTTTAAATACATATACACAGGAAGTTGCACAAACCATAAGAAATTACAGAGCTTCTGATGTTTCAAACAAAGATGATTATTCAATACAAAGTTTTATGGAAAAAATGTGTAAAAAGAGAACAAAAAATGATTATGAATTTTCCTCCTCATTTATAAAAATTCCAAAAGAGATCATGCCTAAAAACAGCAAAATAACAGTATTAGCGGCTGAACAGGCTCTTGCTGATGAATTATACAGAATTACGGGAAATGAAATTGTATTCGGACTTGAATTTGAAGAACTTTGTAATGCTTATGAGATGTTTTCCTTTATTAAAAATGATACTATGATAATTGCTAATATAGACAAAACTTTGGAACTGAAGGCAAATATCAAACCAAATAAAAATAAGGTTAGTGCAAAATACCGAGAATATATAAAAGAACTTAAGGACAGAGAAGAAGATATTTTTGACGAATACTCAATCAAAGACAGTGAAGAACTTGTTTATGCCCTCAATCCCGATGCTGAAAATGAAGTAAGAGATAATTATATAAGAAATCGTATTAAAATGTATCAAATATTTAATACTTAAAAATACTTACATATTTTTTCTTTTTCGGATTATAGGTTGTTATTTTATAATTCTCAGGATTTACGATTATTTTTATTGAGTTGTTAATATCGGTTCTTAAAATTTTTGAATTTCTTAAGGTTTCAAGTGTATAAACCGAAGGGTGTCCGAACTTGTTTTCACCTGTCGAAATAATCGAGTATTCGGGATTAAGGTATTCTGCCATCTCTTTATTAACAACACCTGCCGCACCATGATGTCCGACTTTTAATACCGTTATATTTTGCGGTAATTTGGATTTTAGTTTATTAAATGTTTCAATTCCTGCATCACCTGTAAATAACATTTTAAATTTGCCATACTCAACCAAAGTAATTATTGAACTCTCATTATCCCCAACACCTGCGACATCACTTATCAGTTCGTTAGTAATTTTAAGCCCGCCGTTTTCATAAACAGTCTGACCGCTTTCAGCCTGTATAATATCGACTCCGTTTTCTTTAGAATTAATATAAATCTCTTTTGCTGCGCCTGAAGAATGATTGGTCGAATTTACAAAGATTTTTCCGACAGACATGCTCTTTATTAAATCTACCGCACCGCCCGAATGGTCGTTATCAAAATGTGTAATAATTATTGAATCAATATTTTTAATTCCCGTATCTTTAAAATATTTAAGCATAATTATCTCAGCCTGTGATTTGCCGCCATTATATCCGCTTTTTCCCGTATCAATCAATATGTATTTATTATCAGGTGTTTTAATCATAAATGCATCTGCATTTCCGACATCAAATGCTGTTATCTCAAGGTTTTTATTCGGAAATGAAATTGTTGAAAATATCAGAACAACCACTAAAAACGGCAACAAAAACTTCACGTATTTAAAGAATTTTTCACGAAATTCTTTACCTAATAAAAGAGTTATATTAATCAGAATCAAATAGTACAACACTATTTGAAATGCACTCGGATGAACGGTTTGCAGTGAAGAATTAGGAAGATTACCCCAAAAATCGGAGACATTTACCAAAATTGATATTAACGGATTTAAAACAAAATCAAAGCATTTACATATAAAATGAGAAATCGGAGCAATAATTGATAACAGAGAACTTATAAACCCTCCGAAACTTATTACTGAAAGAATCGGAACACTCATTATATTAGCAAAAACAGAATAAATGCTTATGTTATTAAAATAAAAAAGCTGAATCGGGATTACCCATAACTGAGCTATTACAGGAATACTGACAGTACCTGTTAACCAATTTAATATAGAGTTTTTGCTTTGTATTATATACGGTGTCGTTAATACAAGTCCAAAAGTTACAATAAAAGATAATTGAAAACCGACATCATTAATATACATTGGATTATAAATAAGCATAAGAACTGCCACAAATGAGAGCAGCGCAATATTATTTGCATCTCTGTCTATAAGTTTACCTATAAGTACAAACAATAACATCAGTGCAGCTCTCAAAACTGATGCACCCAACCCTGTCATAAACACATAAGCTGTGACTGCCAAAATACAAAAACCTATATTAAGTTTGAAAGGTACACGGAAAAAATTGAGAATTAAAAAGAAAAAAGAATATATAAAAGCGACATTCATACCGGAAGCTGCCAATATATGCAGCAATCCTGAATTTACAAAAGATTCTTTTATATTCTTGGGCGGAGAAACCGCATCGTCACCGAAAATAATTCCGCCTAATATCTCAAGATTAGGAGAACTCAGATAATTTGAATGAATATTGAGAATCTTTTCCCTGTAATTATTAATACTCTGCAAAAGTTTTTCCCGGTTTGCAGGTTTAGTATCAATTTTTGCATAGCAAGGCTCGTCTGAATCTCGCATTGAATACGGATTCCTGCCGTAAAATACAGCATAAGTGCTGAAGTTTTTAAGATAATTTCCGTAATCAAACTGAAACGGATTCCCGGCTTTAAACGGTGCAGACAACCTTCCCCGTATCATATATGAGTCATAAATATTAAACTTCTCTTTTGAACTTAATGACACCAGTATTTTTTCGTTACTGAAGTTTTTAACAGTTCCGTCATACTCAATTTTATTAACTCCAAAGAAAAACTGTACTTTGTCATTATCTTTCACCTGAGGAATTGACAGTATTTTACCGTAAATGACGGAATTTACCGGTGCCAGATTTAAAAGTTCATCAGTATTTTTGATTCTGAAAGATGTATTTGCAATTCCGAAATAAAAAATCAATGCCCAGATTAATATAATTTTTAACGGGAAATAATTTTTTATACAACTCAAAATTAATAATATCGTTAACAAAAATGCAAACAGAACAGTATGACCGCTTAATGCTCCGTATAGTGAAAAAATATAAATTCCTGCTGATACAAACATCACAAGATTTTTGTTTTGATAAATTTGCGAACAGATATCTCTCAACATAGAATAATTTTAGCATGACATAAATTGACTTTAAAATAATAGTAAGATAATAATATAAACAGGAGAACATATATGCAAACGAATGTCATTATTATAATAATCATTGCCTTTTTAACACTCAGTGCAATGTTTGGTGATACAAATACTTCTTTTTTCCCGGGTATTACAAAAATGAATATTATAATATACGGTATCTTCGGTATAATATTTTGTTATGGCTACGGTTATATTCCTAAAACAGAACAGGGAAGCAAATATAAGATATATTTCTTTATCGGATTTTTATCAATACTCATTGCAATACTTATATATGCATATATTCCGCCAATATTAAATGAAACAGAAAAAGAATACATGGTGCATTTTAATGACGGATATTCACTCTATCAAGACTCAAGATACGAAGAAGCACTCGAGGAATTAAGAAAAGCCGAAAACATCTATAAAGAAGACTCTGAATTATATATTTATAAAGCATACTGCTATAAACAATTAAAACAATATGATAAAGCTTCGGAAAATGCAAAAGAAGCATTAAAACATCCTGACAGTAAATCGATTTATAAAAAAGCCAATAATTTTAAACTTATAAATTTAAATAATGATATAAGTGCATATAATGTTATCGGTAAAGCTGCCATCAAAATGAAAAATTACGAGGAAGCAAAAAGTGCATACACTTATATAATTGAACATACAACATACAAATTTACTGATGCATTTTTATATCGGGGAATCTGTGAATATTATCTGAATCAAAAACAAGCTGCATTAGAAGATTTTGAAAAACAAACCAAAATAATTAACGATTATTTATATGAACAATCTACAACCGAGTATCCTGCTCAATATCCGCAATTTACTGAAAAAGACAGAGAAAATGTTATGGGTTGGATTAGAGCAACCGCCAGATTGTAAAACTATACTAATTCGGTTTTTTCAATTTCTTCAGTTGTAGTAAATTTAACTATATCGCCTTCCGCAATATCATTAAACTTAACAAATGAAAGACCGCATTCAAATCCTTGTGCAACTTCCTTAACGTCATCTTTGAAACGTTTAAGCTGGTCGATAGCACCTTTAAATATTTCAACACCGTCTCGGTAGATTGCTGCTGTATCGTTTCTGTTGATTTTACCCTCCGTAACATAGCAGCCTGCAATCTTCTGAGTCTTACCGATAGTGAAGATTTGTCTGATTTCGACTTCACCTGTCTGAACTTCTTTAACCTCAGGAGAAAGAAGTGAAATCATTGTATGTTCAATATCTTCTAAGATTTGATAAATAATATCGTATTTCTTGATTGTTACACCTTCTCTTTCGGCTGCTGCAAGGGCATTTGCATCTTCCTTAACAGTGAAGCCCAAGATTAATGCATTAGAAGCGGAAGCAAGCATGACATCTGCTTCTGATATATCACCGACACCAACGTGAATAATTTTGGTAACAATCTCTTTTGATTCAAACTGGGCAATAGCTTGTGATACAGCCTCTGCTGAACCGTGAGTGTTAGCTTTGATAATAAGATTGAGGTGCGGAACATCATCCTCAGCAGCACCGGCTTCTCTTCTCATGTGAGCCGGAAGCATTGCCTCTAAACGTCTGTCACGTTCTTTTTCTTTTCTCTTATCAACAATAGCTTTCATTTCTTTTTCGTTTTGAACAACTTCAAAATAATCGCCTGCATTCGGAACTTCCGTTAAACCTAAAATCTCAACAGGAGTTGAAGGTTCTGCCTTAACAATCCTTTCACCCGAGTCGGAAAGCAAAGCACGAACTCTGCCGCAAGCAGTTCCTACAACAACACAGTTACCGGCTCTTAATGTACCGTTTTGTACAAGCAGTGTTGCTACAGGACCTTTACCTTTATCTAAGTTTGCTTCAATAACAACACCTGATGCGTTAGCTTTCGGATTAGCCTTGAGGTCTTGAACTTCCGCAACAAGCAGGATATATTCTAATAATTCATCAATACCGTCACCCATCAAAGCTGAAACATTTACAGTAATTGTTTCACCACCCCATGCTTCAGGAACAAGTCCGTGTTCCGTTAATTGCTGAAGAACTCTGTCAGGATTTGCACCCGGCTTATCACACTTGTTAACGGCTACAATAATCGGAACATCTGCAGCTTTTGCGTGGTTTATTGCTTCAATAGTCTGAGGCATTATACCGTCATCTGCAGCAACAACAAGAATTGCAATATCCGTTGCTTTAGCACCTCTTGCACGCATTTCCGTAAATGCTTCGTGACCGGGGGTATCAACAAAAACGATTTTCTTTTCGTGCTTGTTATCAAGATAAACCGTATAAGCACCGATTGACTGTGTAATACCGCCGACTTCCGTTGCAACAATTTTGTGTTTTGAAGCACGAATACTGTCTAATAATGTTGTTTTACCGTGGTCAACGTGTCCCATAATTGAAACAACAGGAGCACGCTTTTTAAGAAGTTTTTTATCGACTTCGGTTAGAGCTTTTTGCTTCTGCTCTTTTTCCATTTCTTCTTCAATAAACGCATCAAAATCTTCTTCAAGAACTTCAAGCTCATATTCTGCACAGACTTTTTTGATTGTATCAACATCAATCAGCTGGTTGACTGTTGCCATAACACCTTGGAACATCAAAAACTTAACAATTTCAGCCGGTGTTTTCTGAATCTTATCGGCAAGCTCCTGAATTGTCATTGCCTGATTTACTACAAGCGATTTAACTTCTTCTACAGCTTCCTCTTTGTGAGTTTTCTTTTTGTGCTTCTGAGCGGCTGCTTTTTCAAGAGAAATCATTTCCTGATCTTCTTTTTTGGAATTATAGTCTTTATCCTTCTTTTTGCCGCCGTCATTACGTTTTTTTGAAGAAGGTCCGCCTTTTCCTTCATATATTTCCTGCGGAATAATTCTGCGTTCTATAAGTTTTTTATCTCCGGAAGGTTTGAACGGTTTTCTGTCACCTTTATCTTCCGGCTTTCCGTCACGGTTTTTGTTTTTGTCAGCTGCAGCAACATTATTTTGGCTCGGAGCTTTTCTTACTATTTCGATTCGTGACTGATTTTTATATTCAATCTTTGTTCTTTCAATTCTTACCTGAGGCTTTTCGGCTTTTTTTATTAACGGAGCTTCTTTTTTCTCCGGTTCTTCTTGCTTTTCTGCCTTCTCAGGCTTTTCAATTTTTTCTATTTTAGGATTTTTTTGGACTCTTTGGACTCTTTCAATTTGCGGGGCTGTCGGTTTTACTATTTTCTTTTGAGGTTCTTCAGGGACTTCTTCCGTAGTTGTTTTAGCTTTTTTAACAATAAATGCTTTTGGTTTTGCACCTGTTTTTTGTGTTCCGTATCCCAAATGTTCTTTGAGTTTGCGAATTTGTGACGGTGTAACCGTATTTGAATGAGATTTTACTATAATATCAATCTCTGCAAATTTTTCTATAATTTCTTTACTTGTTTTCCCTAGTTCTTTTGCTAATTCACTAACTCTTAAGCTGTCCATCCAATAGTCCTTTCAAATCCTCGCGAGAAAT
>JAEEGL014404660.1_pt1 | contig 54480 bp, 47 predicted proteins | sample 9134231 | NCBI WGS metagenome assembly JAEEGL01 (sample SAMN16246548, study PRJNA631951) | gut metagenome | biome: gut microbiome; feature: rumen; material: fiber-attached | host: Bos | place: Iran: Karaj | collected 2018-10
GAATAGGATAGATGCAAAGGAATTAGCGGTTGGTTTATATTTTTTGTGGCTAAGGAATCTAATTCATTTTAGCTGGTGTTTGCAATTGCGTGAAAAGATTAGCATTGCCGCACTGTAATTTGTAGAAAATATCATCGAAAAGCAAATAAAAAATCAACTGTGATTAAATGGCGAGGTGCCATGGTTGAGGGAATTATGCTTGATGCATTGTGAGCAACTGTTCACAGAATTTTCACGGTGACAGGCACCAATGTCTAGAATAAAAGATTTTTAACGCTTGTGAAACTGGCATAAAATGGCTTGGTTGATGAGTTTGTGTAAGATGCATTGTGAGCAGCTGTTCACAGATTTTTCACAGTGACAGGCACCGATGGTTTATTCTTATTAAAAATGGTGACCACTTCAATTGAAGTGATCACCATTTTTCTTGACTTATTTTATTTATTTGGCCTATCTACTTGACAGACCCCTGTTCATTGATAGTCAGCCCGCTTTTTGCATTCCTCAATCCTCACGTCCAAAGAACCTACCTTCCAGCATCATGCACAGGCAATGATAAACAGGAAGGTGTAGATCTTGATGCTTATATGTATCTGTCTCTTAAGCTTCCAGGTATAGTCAAGAAGTCATACGAACTCGTCCGTAGAATAATTATATTTAGAACTTAAGTGGTATAAAGTTTGATAATTTGCAATTATTTTTGTTGGCAGCCGATTTGAAGAAATATATAATAAAATTGCAGATATTGAGGAAACTTCGGTGTGAAAAAAGGCATTTTAATATAAAGGGGTTAAAACTATATGAGGAACGACTACATTATCTTTGTGGCAACATCTTGGGGAACAGCGCATGGTGGAATAAATTCATTTAATTTTGACATGTGCAAGGCAATTGGGATGAGAAGAAAAGATTCCAATGAGTATACTTATTGCGTGGTTTTAGATGCAATCAGTGATATGGATAAAAGAAAAGCATTAAAATCATTCAATGTTAACTTAGTATGTGCATTCTGCGAAAATTATGAAGTTCATGAAAATGATATGGAATTACCAGACTTTTTAGGTGGGCTGGATGAAACAATTAATTTCGATGAAAGTGATAGTGTATTGTGGATTGGACATGACATAAAGACTGGTAACTTCGCAAATCTTTGTAGAAATAAGTTTGGTGGTAAGAGTTTAGTTATATGTCACATGAATCTATCAGAGTATTATTATTTAGCAACACAAGATGTTAGTAAAAATAGGGAAAAGGTAAAGCTTCAGAAAAAAGTGTTTAAAGAAGCTGATTTCGTAGGGGCAGTTGGTCCATATCTTGATGACTTTGTCAATGATATTAGGAATGATGACGATAACGAATCTATTGTTATTATTCCTGGAATGTTAGATGTGTCTCCTAGAAAAAAAGCTAATGTATATATGCATAAACTTCTTTTTCTTGGGAGGCTTGAAAAAAAGAATAATTATATAAAACAACCAATTCTTGCAGTAGCAGCTTTCGCTAAAGCATATCAGGATGATAGAGACATATTTACTAATAATCCAGAGATGAATATCGTAGGTTATACAGATGATCCAAGTAAGGAAGAGCAAGATTATTTAAAATCATTAGTGAGTAAGTATTCTTCAGAAACACTTAAAGTATTGCCGCAAAAATATATAGATACTAGAGATGAATTGTCCGAAATGTTAAGAAATAGTACTATCTGTATTATGGTTTCTCGGCATGAGGGATTTGGACTTGCTGCATATGAGGCGATAAGTGCAGGGGTACCGATTATTATTTCGGATAATACTGGTTTGCACAAGTTTCTTTCCCATAAAAATGGAACTAATGTGAACTCGTTATACACAGTGGTTCATGTAGAGGGAAGAGCAGATAAAGATGGTCTTCCCTCAAGCAAGGATTTAGAAGAGGTTTCTAAGGCTATTAGAAATGTTGTAATTGGATATTCGGATTATAAGAAAAATGCGTTAAAACTGAGAGATATTTTGATAGAGGAAGGATATAACTGGGATAATCAGGCCGGAGTTTTCTTGAATGATATAAAAAAAAAGCTGATAGAGAGCGGTGATGAAGAAAAAAATAGCCTAGTTTCTTCGGTTGAATTGTGGGGGAACGCTTCATATAAAGTAGATGATATTAGAAAATATATGGAAAGGTTTTTTCTTCCTAACTTTTGTAGAGACATTCTTGAATTAAAAGAGGACGATGATTTTAAAAAGTATGTGAGATGTGTAACTGTAAAATTTGATAAGGAAAATGACATCAGGGGAACAGTTGCTGTAGCTGGAAATACAAATGCGGAATTACATTATGATCAGAGAAAACTTGATGATGGCGTCGTTGGAGCCATGCAGAAAATAAATAAAGAAATTGCTTTGGTGAATGGCTTTGACGACGTGTATGACATGTGGACACGACCAGCAGCTATTTTTTATGATTTTTCCAAAGATGAATGCTTAATGTACCACAACAATGATATCCATGTAGTGGATATAGATGGCATGGCAGGAGTTCAGAGTAAACAACAGAGAGCGATTCTGGCATTTCCTCTTTTATACTTAAGAGAAATAGTCGGAGCTGTAACACTAGATTTCTATAATCCGGGAATATTGCATTTGAATGAAGGAACGGAAATAGTTAGTAATATTATGCGTGCAGGTACTAAGTATATGGATATGTTGTCCGCTTATTTGTTTAAAGATTATACGGAGGTGAGCAGAATGTATTCTAAAAGAGTGTTAGTTTCTTTTTCTGGTAAGTGCAAGCTTGGATGCAAGCATTGTTTTGCAATTGAGCAGGAGCCTGATGTAGAAAAAAACGATATTGATTCAGTAGTAAAATCCATAGAAAAAGAAGAATTTGATGTTATTTATGTTTCTCATAATAGAGAGAACTTTCTAAATGCAAATGATGGAATAGAGTTATGCAAGCAATTATATAAAAAATATAAGAAGAGTATTGTGGTCATTTCCAGAATGATTCTTTCTGAAAAAGATGTGGATAAAATTGTTAGACTAAATGAAGAAATGAAAAAAGAAGGGAAGGAATTATTTTGGATGGAGTCAGTTTGCGCTTTGAATTCTGCAAGCATTACTGAAGACTTGAAGTGTATTCCTTCACCAAACGATAGAATAGATTTTCTTGGAACTTTGAATAAAAAAGGCATACATACTATTCTAGCAATTCGACCACTTTTCCCATCTAGTGTGGTCCCTGCCTCTGAGATAAATGGCTTGGTTCGAAGAGCTAAAGGAAAAGTAGATGCAATCACATCTGGAGGTATAATTTTGACCGAAAGTATTAAGGCTAGATTGTCTATAGATACAAGTAATTGGGAAAGACTAAAATACAATACTTCGGATTATTTGGTTGGAGCAGTGAATGATGCAGAATATATTGATGTTTCAAATGAATTAGATAATTTGGTTAAGCAGTGCCTAAAAAATAGAATTCCATTGTTTGAACATAGTATGATGGCTATAAATGCTATTTCTGATAGTAAAGCATCAAAGGCAATGTGATATATGTTTGAGTAGTCTTAATTTTGGATAGTAATTATTTCTGGATTATTGGTAATATAAGCACTGCTTTTCTTTATAAGCCAGATTTACAGCTTAACAGCGGAGCTAGCGTAAAGTTTTTGTAGGATTAATTGAAAAAGGGGATTTCCTTCATGAAATAGTTATTTACGGTGTCCAAGCCAAAAAGACTAAATGGAGGAGTCCCCTTGTGTTAAATAGTATACAGCATTTTATTGAGAATTTCACGGTGACAGGCACCACTGTTATTGCGTGAAGAAATGAATATGTCACTGGCAATAAAAGGTAAAATGGCCTACTATATAACAATAAAATATCAATTGCTATATAGCGAGAAAATCGCATAAAAGCAGTGTTTGGGATGGAATGGTTGTGTGCAATTGTTCACAATTCCTACACGGTGACAGGCACCATTGTTCAAAATCAAAATTGCATTTGGCGTGAAAGAGCATTGGTCAAAAACTGAAAATGACGTCATTGCGAGTAATAATAAACATTGCAATGACGCTAATTAGTTAAAACACAATGAATTTAGTGATATAATAGCAAAAGATATTATTGGGCTAAAGCCTGTAGATAAGGAAAAGAGTGCATAAAGGCTGCAAACAATTGATCACAGATTTTTCACGGTGACTGGCACGAGTTTTCCCTTTCAAGTGTCTGCCGCTAACTTATTGGAGCGTGATTACGCACATTTTTACGTGTTTCCTTGTCAAAGCGTATACTTTGTTGGGGAAGTAATAATAGATGGGAGTATTCATGGCGTATAATGTTTTTATTTCATTTAGATATAAAGATGGTATCAATTATAAGAATGCATTAGGGAATATGTTTGATGCTAGATTTGACACTGTGGATTATTCGGAAGACGTGGATAGGTCATTTATGTCAGATGATACTATTCAAAGATATTTATATAAAAAACTTCAGCGTTCAAGTGTTACAATTATTCTTTTGACACCTCAGGCTGTTAATCACAGGCACAATTGGATTGGCGATTATGATGACTGGATATATGACGAAATAAGATATTCGCTTGAAGATAGGGACAACAATAGAACAAATGGACTTGTGGCTGTGTATACGCCTGAAGCGGCAGAAATGCTATTTCATGATAGCTTCGCTTATTGTGACATTGTGAAGAATGTAGACAATCTATTTAGAAAGAACATGATGAATGTTAAGCCTGCATATAAATTGAATCCAGAACCGGAATTATTTGATCGGGATTATGATTCATACTGTTCGTTGATTTCATGGAATGAATTTACTTCCAATATTGGAAAATATATAGAAATTGCTGTAAAGAAAAAAGATGAGACATATAAATATAATCTGATTAAACGATTGTGAAAAGTACCAGGTTTTATTAATTATTTTAGACAAGAGTCAAGGAGAGGTCAGCTATGGAAAAGAAAATCAAACATTTAGAAATGATTCAGGGCGTTATCAGTAGAATGGCAAGTAATTCATTTATGCTCAAGGGGTGGGCGGTTACTTTGATTGCTGGAATTTATGCATTGTCAGGAAAGGATAACGATAAAATGTATTTTCTTGTGGCTTACATTCCTATTATACTTTTTTGGGTTCTGGACACTTACTATTTATTTCAGGAGAGATTATATAGGGCTATGTATTCAAAAGTCCAAAGAACTGAAGAGAGTAAAATAGATTTTTCTATGGTTGCAAGTGCAGCTGAGTTTGGAGATGATAAAAAAAATAATTATGTTAGTTGCTTGTTTTCATTAACAGAACTAGGGTTTTATCTTCCGTTAGCAGTTGTTTGTGCTGGAATTATTATAATTACCGGTCTCAAATAAATGAAAGCGCTGTATCTTTATTTTTAAAAGGATGTTAACAAAGTGACAGGGTTTACAGAGCATATATTTAAAGGCGAGATAAGTGATATTCAGGCTGAGTGGAAAAAAGAACTAATATCTATATCAGGAGTTTTGCCTAAGGACTATGCCAAGGATGATATAATTCTGGCATTAAAAACTTATTATCCGCATGAATGGAATGATGTTGAGTATAAAAAGCAATATTACGATAAAAAAGATAAGTATATCATAAGACATAAGACTAAGGCTCGATATAACATGAAATGTCCTGAGATATTACTAGAGGATAATTCTGTATTTCGAGAACTGATGATGTCGGATGTCAGAAGTGCATATAGTGAAGCTTTTTCGGAAAAAACACAAAAAGAGAATAAAAAGAGCCTTTTTGAAAAACGATACCCCAAAATAAAGAAAATCAATGAGAAAATCTCAAAAGCAATTGCAAAAACGCAGACTGTGACACCTGATTTTTTAGATAAACTTATTGGGCTTTATGAGAGGAAAAGCACATCACAAAAGGACAAGGTATATATTATCTATGAATTGATGAAATACTATAATCCTAAAGTGATTAATTTCTTCTTTAAGTGTAACGATACTGAGTTAAATATCCAGCTACGAGAAATAGCATTAAGGCACCTTCAGAGTTTTAATTATAAGCCAAGACTTCGAAAACAGAAATATATGATCGTAAGCACAAAGAATAAGAAGAGAAGAGAGTATTTGACTAGGATATATCCTTATGAGACATACGATATTGCATTTAAACCTGAAGAATTAGAGTATCGTATTTTTCTGGGCCGGGAACAGCAAGTCAAATCATTTAGGTATTTTATTTCGCATAGTAGCGCAGACGCTGAAACTGTGCAGAAACTCATTGATTATGAAAATGGGAATAATGTTTTGGTCTTTTGTGACTGGATTAATGACGCTGATTATTTGAAACGAAACTTGATATGTGAGGCAACATTAAAAGTTATTGAAGCCAGGCTTCGTCAATCAGATGAAATGATTTTTGTTAAATCAAAGAAATCATTGGAATCTGTATGGTGTCAGTATGAACTTAATTATTTTCATGAGTTGGGCAGGCCAATCTATGTAATTGAAAAAGATAGCGTGGATTCAGAAATTTATGAACTTAAAGTGTATCCGGAAGAGGAATACCTGAACTCGGACTATAGAGAATTGGTGCTCATAAACCAGAAAAAAGATTATGATAGTGACAAAATAGATAAGACGGGTAACTTAAGATGCTAGTTTTCTTAGAAACTGGCAGAAGAAGTTTATGATGGAGATTTGAAAATTGTATAGAGCTTTTAATGTTGTAATAGATGACTATTTCTACAACAGTGTATTAAATAAGCATCTAGACAGTGGACTGAAATTATATAATAAGCATCTTACTGATGTTAAAGATTGTTTGAAACAGTTTATATTCGACAATGGACATATCGATGGATCTTCTTTGAAGAGCAATTGGTTTCAAGTAGAAGACGTAGATGTTTTTATTTCACATTCCCATAATGATATAACAAAGGTAAAGGCATATGCTGGGTGGCTGAAGGATGTTTTTGGATTAAAAGCATTTATAGATTCTTGTGCTTGGGGATATTGTGATGATTTATTAAAACAAATCGATGATAAATATTGCAAAAAAGCAGATAGGAAAACATATAATTATGATTTGAGAAATTATACTACAAGTCATGTACATATGATGCTGTCTGTTGCCCTTATGGAAATGATTGATAGGACAGAATGTATCATGTTCTATAATACTCCATCAGCGGTTTATATGGCTGACGATTTGGATACAATTAAAAATAGCAAAAAGAAGGTGACTATATCTCCTTGGATATATTCAGAATTGTCTATGATTATGTATTTGCGTAACAGAGCGCCAGAGAGAATTTTAAACATAAATGAAAGTGCTATATCGCATAATGTATTTAATAAAAGAGATGACATAAACATTGAGTATGATGTGGGGTACAATATTGATAATATGACATTATTGAGTAGAAACGAGCTATCTATTTGGGAAGCGAAAAGAACAAACAATCTTCATCCATTGGATATCTTGTATAAATATATTGATAAGAAAGGAATCTTTATGGAAAAGTTTGAAAATACCTGAAGAAATGGGCTTTTATTTGCCTGGAATGGATGGACAAAAATGGTTGTGAAGAGAAATCCAGAGCTTATGATTATTTGGAGAGAGTAAGGGAAATGGGAGAAACGGTGAGATTTGGCTGAATGTTTCGGTATTGATGTATGTTTGTAACGATTCGATACTATGCTTCAAATAAAATCATAGAAATAATAACGATAGATGTGATAACAAAATGCCGTCCCCCCTATTTGTGGAGAGAAAATAATGATAAAAAGTGTTCATGTAGAGAATTTCAAATCGTTAGTTGATTTTTCAGCGGAATTAACGGGATTGACAGTGTTTATTGGGAACAATTCATCTGGTAAAAGCACTGTTCTTCAAGCAATTCAGTTTATCTGTGAATCAATTAGAAGTGACTACGATGTAATTCTGCAAAAGAGAAATTGGAGTGTTGAAAATATAAGATCTAAGTTTTCAGAATCAAAGAAAATAGTATTTGGTATCACCTTTGAACTTATGGATGAAAAGGGACAAATATATACATTCAAATGGGATACAGAGATAATGGCATTTACATCCAAAAATGAAATGTATCTGGATTCGGAAAGCGTTAAAGTAGATGACGATACTCTGTTGGAATATAAACATGGAAAAAAATATCTGTTAGCACTTAATGGTGTTGAGGCAGATGCAGAATTAAGCCTTTCCAATCTGCTAAAATTCCATTCTTCTGCAATGAAGAATATACGAAAAACAAAAGACTTGGATCCACGTTTGGTGTTACTTATGAACCATATTGACAAGATTATGTCATTTGAACTATTAACACCGGAAAAAATGCGGCTAAGTAGTAGAGGAACTACAGATACAATAGAGGCATCCGGCAAAAATCTGCCATCTTTTATAAAGAAAATGAGTTATGCGCAAAAAGAAAGCTTTATGGAAAAAGTGAGATGGCTACTTGATGAAAGTGTTACTGATGTCGATACAGAGACAAAGGGTCAACCAGGTTGGACACAGATAAAAGTGTTAGAGCATTATTCTGATAAAGATGTTTCAATAACGTCTAAAGAGATGAGCGATGGCATGCTCAGACTAGTTGCATTTGTGGCTATAGGTGAGATGCAAGCTGATAATGCTACTTACCTTCTTGATGAAATTGAAAATGGCATAAACATGCGATATGTTGAGCGGCTTACTAAGTTGTTTGCGGATATGTCAAAGCAAAAAAAGATACAGATAATTCTTACAACACATAGTACGCTTTTTATGGATTATTTTGCTCCAGAGTCAATTCTTATGCTGAAAAGGAATAAATCTGGTGGGACAATTGCTGAGAAAGTATTTGATAATGAGGAATTGAAACAACAGTTGGAGTATATGTATCCAGGTGAGATTATCCTAAATATGAGCGGTGATGAAAATGAATAAGGGGCTAAACGTGGACATTGCATTAACTGGAGAGGGTAAAACTGACTATGGATATAAGGAATATGGAAGTAATGAATGGAAATGGGGACCAATTGCGAGTTATATAAAAAGTATTGCAGCCAAAAATGATATTGTAGTAAATCTTTACCCAATAGCAAGAGAAGAAATAAAAGGTTTCAAACTACAAAGGTCTATGCAGACTGGGGTTAGCGGACATGGAGTACCTGCAAGAAAATTCGCTATTCTAATGAAGAAGAATGGATATACTAACGGGATATTCTATTGCGATGCGGATAAGGATACAGGTGCTTATAATTCAGAGCATCAGGCTGTTAAAAGGTTTGAAAAGGTGTATGATGAGGTTAAAACTGGCCTTGATTTTGAAGGCGTTGAGGCAATCCCTATGATTGCATTAAGAATGGTAGAAGCATGGATTATGGGGGATAAAAAAGCGATTGAAAAGGTATTTGACATAGACATACCATTGTCTGTATTCCCTAAAAATCCTGAGTTGCTATGGGGGGATGTGCATAATCCCAAGAGCGATTATCCTAAGCATTATTTTACTAGAATGGTTTCTTCTAGAGATAAGAAGTATAGGAACTATTCATCTTCTATGGAGGATTTTTGTAAAATAGCTGATTTTTCAGATGTGGATGTCCTTAGAAAGACATGCAAAATAAGCTTTGCCAAGTTTTACGGTGACTTTGAGAATATGATCCTCTGATCGTATAAAAAACAATTATAGATTGCATACAAAAATCAGGTCTGTCTATTCATGGCATTTCCAGGACGGATAATCCCAGGTTTAATATGCCATTTGAGCTGGGAATGTATTACATGCATCTTCATGAAAAGGGCAAGGGAAAAAAGATGCTGATTCTTGAAGGCGAAAAAGATAAATCTGATACAACTATATCGGATTTATCCGGAATAGAGATCAAATGCCACTATAACGATTTGGAAGGCATTTTTAAAGCTGTACGGCCTTTCTTCTTTCAGATACATTCCGAAATAAGGAATTATTCAGCTAATAAGATGTATGATTCATACATAATGGAATGCTTGGCAAATATAAAGACAGAAATTAAAAAAATGGATATACCGATTACTCAGAAATGGATGCGTTGGAATTCAAGACATATGTACAGGAGTATTTTGAAAGAGTTAAAGGAGCTGGTTGACGAAGACTACGATTTGTTCACAGAATCTTCACGGTGACAGGCACCACTGTATGAACTTTTAGATGGTCAGAAAGAACAAGAGCTATTGCTTACAAGATTTTAAGTTCAAAATGTTTTACGGGCTGCACGTAGAGCAGAAAAGAAAAATCCGATAAAACCTCGCAAGAATAGATGTACACTGCTAAAAACATTTTGCATGCAGATAGTACATAGAGGAACTCAAAGAAAAAGCATTTATTGGGAGAATTACTAAATTATGAATGAAAAATCCATTATAAAGAATATTCTGTTATATATTATCTTTGTTATTTTGATGTGTGCTTTGTTCACCAGAAAAGTAGATTTTATGGTAGATGAGTTATTGACATATAATCTTTCTAATGCTGAAAGTTGGTTCAACCCAACTAACGATGTGGTCTATACTCCAGCAGGTAGTCCATTCATTCAAGCAATGGTATCTAATGGAAAATTTGATCTTGCCCATGTATGGAAACAGCAGACTAACGATACACACCCTCCATTTTATTATGTTCTAGTACATGCAATATGTACATTATTTCCAGGTAAATTTAATGTTATGTTTGCGGGGGTTATAAACATTATTTTTGCGGTATTGACATTATTTGTATTTAGAAAATTGGTGAAAATATTAGTTGAGGATGATTTTTTCATCTTTACAATATCGCTTGCATTTTGTTTTTCTGCAGGAGTACTAGAAGGTATTCCGTTGCTGAGAATGTATGTAATGTCAATGTTTTTTGTGACGTTAATTGCTTATTTTGTTGTAAAAAACATCGAATTTTTTGGTTGGAAACAGTATCTGACTTTAGCTTTGATTACTATATGTGGCGCATTGACGCATTATTATTTTCTTGTCTACATGTTCTTTATTTCGACTGTAGTAAATATCATTATGATAATACAGCGTAGGTATAAAGAAGTATTATGTTATTTGATAACATGTGCTATTTCGGGGGGGTGGTAATCCTCATATTTCCTGCGATTATTAGCCACTTGTTTTTGAAAGGTAGAGGAGCAGAGTCCCTTAATAATATACAGTCTTCTAGTTTGGTTGAACGACTTAAAGCATATATGGGGGTTATAGGGCCAAATCTATTTGGGAATATGTTTGAGGTTATAATTCTTGTTATTGCTTTGTTAATAATAATGATTTTTTTTAAAAAAAATATAAATGAGCATGAAAGGGGAAAGTATTTTAGTATAGTTAATGTAAATCGATACATGTGCATATTAGTTCCTGCAGTTTGCTATGTTTTTGTAGTGGCGAAGTCAGCTCCATATATTACCAATAGATATGTGTACTCAGTATATGCTGTACTTATAGCTGGAGTATGGAGCTTAATCTGTAACGTTATAAAGAATTCCAATATGAATGAACTAACAATCGAAATTGTCTTTGCTGTTTTTGTGGGCATTTTTGTTATTACTAGTTTGGTGAATTGTAAGTGGGATTATCTATATCAAAATTGTGAGGAAAGACTTACAAATGCTCAGAGATATGGATACAATGCAGAAGCTATAGTGCTGTATGATTGGGCATGGAAAATCAATCCGTATTACAAAGAAATAGAAAGTTGTGCTAACTCATCTTTCTTTTGCACTCAATCAAGCCAAGAATGTTTAAGCTATTTAGATAATAGAAAATTACCCAATACAATTGCTCTGTTTGTCATAGGGTTTGATGCAGAAGAACTAATAAATGGTTTTACTACTCGGCATCCGGAATATAATTTGATGTTAGATAACGGGCCATGGGCATATGGGCATAGTTATTATTTTATGAAGGAATAGACTTATGCTTCATATGGAGTTGCTTCCATTTTTCACAGTGACAGGCACCAATGTCAGGGGCTTGGGAGAGTAATCTCCCTTGTCTACTCACCCGAGTTTTATAATATAGCTATAAGTATATTCTAGGTAAAAAAAGTTATGCGCATAATTAAATCTAAGGCTATGGGGGGAATATCAGCATGGGAATAAGTAAGGAAGAAGCTGAAAAGACTGTAAAAATATAATGAATCTTGTAAATAGCGAAGAGGCTTCATTTATTGCTCAAAATGCATTGGATGTAATAGGTACAATCAGTCCGGTAACAGGTGTGCCTGCAAGTGCTGTTTCAAATCTAATGAATGACTATTCTAAGCTCCATTTAAACAGGATTCTTAGGGGCTTGTATCACGGTACAAATAAAGAACGATATAAGAATGAGCTTTATGCCTACATCACTAAGAGCAGTGAAAGGGCTTATTATGTTGCAAGTACATTCAAAAAGGTGATAATGGCTGAGTGTCCCAAAGCATGCGAGATAATGGGATTGATACTTAGAGAGAATATGGATAAAGATAGAGGGCTTTCAAGGGTTGATCTTATAGTATGCAAGGCATTGGAAAACGCAACTGATAATGATCTTACCAGCTTTTTGTTCATAATGAAGAATTGCGTTTCGGAATCAGACCATGGGCCCAAGATAGTTACAATTAGTTCGGATGATGAAGAAGCAATAGAAGAATGCGAGTTGACTTGCAATTGGGCTGTATATAATCGTTTGTTTTCAGCTCCGGATTCTTATGATTTTGGTATTGAAGAATCAACAGGTACCCTATCTGTTACAAATGAGACGAAATATTATGTAGGAAAGCCGGCAGAACGTTTACTGGAGCTAATCGAAGAAGCAGGGCGAATCATGTATTATCAATAAAAAGATAATGTATGATAATCCGGCATACAATAATCCCATATTAACTAAGGAACATTATTCATGACTTCATTTATAGCTCTTATAAAATCAAAAAAAGTATTATTCATCACCACCAAGAACATAGACTACATCAGAAATACTCAGGAAATCAGGCTAATAAAGGAAAATGCATCCGAAGTTGGCCTGATTTATTCTGATGTCAAAAATTATGCCTTTCGAATCCTTGATGTGTGGAGACAGATTACCAGGAAAAAGGTTTGCCAGTATGATGTTATATTCCTTGGCTTCGAACCACAATTTGTTATACCCTTCGTAGGAAGCAAATTCAAGGGGAAACCGGTAATTATGGATTTCTTCATATCGGTATATGATACACTTGTATGTGACCGTAGGAAATTTAAGGATGGAAGCATTCTTGCTAAATACTGTCATCATATTGATGATAAAACCATAAAAATGGCTAATCATGTTATTACAGATACGATGGCTCATGCGGATTATTTCATCAAAGAGTTTAAGGCAGATCCGTCTATATTTGAGACACTTTACCTTGAGGCAGATGAATCAATTTATTATCCAAGGCCTCAGAATAAGACCTCGGATTTTCGGGACAAATTTATCGTATTATATTTTGGTAGCATTCTCCCCCTTCAAGGAGTGGATGTTGTCCTTGACGCTATCAGACATCTCAAGAACAACAAGGAGATTTTCTTCCAGGTAATTGGCCCTATTTCTGATAAATATAATAAGCCTATACAAGATAACGTCCAGTACATTGATTGGCTGTCGCAGGAAAAGCTGGCTGAATACATAGCAAATGCGGATTTATGTCTTGCAGGACATTTTAATAAAACTATCGCAAAGGCAAACAGAACAATTCCCGGAAAAGCATACATTTATGAGATGATGGGTAAAAAAATCATACTTGGCGATTCGGATGCAAATCATGAATTGTTTAAGGAAGATGATAGGCATGCATTTGTTGAGATGGGGGATGGAGGCAAGCTGGCTAATGCAATCTGTAATTTCACAGATAAAATATAGTGTTTTGATACAGATGGCATTTCAAATATGATTAATTATCATTTGTAACAGGGAACTTCACCTAATTATAGAATAGATTATTGATGAGGCACGAAGATGATACCCAAATACTTGTACCACTATACATCTATTGATACAGTTAGAAAAATTATTCAGAATAAAACAATCAAGTTTTCTAGGCTTGATACATTGAATGATCCAGTGGAGGGATCCGTAATAATTGATAATGAATCAAAGTTGACAAGAGCGAGAATCCGTGTCTATTGTTCTTGCTGGTCGAGCGAGTCTGATGAGAGCATTAGTATGTGGGGGAACTATACAAGATTTAAGGGCGTTCGGATAAAGGTAAGGTCTGATCTGTTTTCTGATTTTTGTGGCTATAAAGAAAGTGAAGATGGTTTTATTCCCTATGGAATGATTGAACCAATTGCGACTGGTCTAAGAAACACATTAGATAATCAAGAAATAATGCTTAAGGAAATAGACGGTCCATTTAGTATAAATTACTGTGATGAGAGCAGAACACTGGGATGTATGGCGGATAATACGGCATTGATTCCAGGATTAGATGAACCGCAAGTTCTGATTGACATGTTGAATGTAGGAAATAGCAAGCCAAGATGTTGGAGTTATGAAAAAGAATGGAGATTCAAAGTATCACCCTTTAGCAAGACGGGAGGGGGTGTTTCTGATTTATTAGAAAATGATGAAAATAAAAAAGATATGCGCGAGGCTTTTTTTATTCCAATGAGGTACGAAATTGAAGAAATACTGCTTGGGCCTGAGACTACAGATAATGATTATGATGGTTTAGATTGGTTTTTGAGAAAAAATAATGTCAAGGTTGATTTAAGAAAGAGCAGTATTAAATTACGAAATATGGGGTAAAATAATTATTAGCTGGACAAATGTCTGGAGGAATAATATGAAGTAGCCTTTTCTGGGAGATTATGAATGAATTGCGAAAGAATATAAGTGAACATAAGTAATAAAAGCCATATTAAAAAACAAGGTTAATTGGGAATGAATACTTTTGGGCATAGTATTTGTAGACTTTTAAATTTTTGCCATATATAGATTTATATTTTGCGATTGGAGAAAAAATGTGAGAAGGACTCAAGGAAGAGAAACAATTGTTGAACTGCAAAACTGGGATAGAGGACAGGCGGCATCTGAAAGATTGGCAGGTAAGATTTTGGAGTTGGAGGGATTTTCGGATGTTAATCCTTCTCATCCTACAGGAGGGCCGGATGGTGGAAAAGACTTTACGTGTTCATTTAATGGGCAATCCTGGATAGGAGCGGTTTATTTTCCAAATGGAAAAAAGACGTTTTCAGAGATAAAACATAAATATACTCGTGATCTTGAGGGCGTAAAGCGAAATGGGGCGGCTGGAATTGTATTTATCACAAACCAAGAGCTTACCGTTAATCAGCGCGAGGAGTTAAGGGCTATAACTGGAATTGATGTTGATGCTAGGTTTTATCATTTGGAGCGGATTGCAAATCTATTAGATACACCCAAATTCTATGGCGTAAGGCTTGAGTTTTTGGATATAGAAATGAATCGTGAGGAACAGATTTCTTTTTTTCAATCTCTATACGAAAAACAGATGAACAGTATTAATAATCATTTGGAAGAAATTCTTCAGCATATAAAGAAAAGTGAAGAAAAAGAAGATTCCTTTGATGGAGAAGACGGCATTAGATCTGTTGAAAGAATACAAGAGGCTGAAAATGAATTCTTTGAGAAAATATGGTTGGATAGGCATTTTCAACTTAAATATCGAATTGAAGTTCTTGATGAAAAAGTGGATTCGGAAATATGGAAAACTGCGAAGAAAAATGCGGATAAAATTATAAAAAAATATGGCGAAAATGATGTTGGACCATATAGCGATTTTGAGTGGGGAATGCTAAACGGAAAGCTTTCAGCGATAAGATGGGTGCTGGGGGACGATTGGGATATGCTAGATACTTAATATTGTTATTGATCATTGGGAGAGGGGAAGAAGTGCTTTGGGAGGTTTAAACGATTTATTTAAGAAAAAAGAGAATAATAACCATATTACACAATCCACGAAAAAGCATGTTAATACAGGATTTATAGCGGTCATTATCACTCAGTACCTATTAACGTTGGCGTCTGCTTTTGTTGCGATTGTCTTTAGAATTGTAGATACTAATGCAGAGGCCGATATCAAATTAGCTACTCAGATTTTAATTGCATTAAGTTCAAACTGTTGCAGTGTGGCATGCACACTGTCATTTATAAACAGAAACGACGAATACGATAGTTTCCAGCCGTCAAGAACAATAATTATAGTTCTTTCTCTTGTTATAAATATCATTTTGACTCTTATATTTCAATATGGGCTATTGCAAATTCCAATAAAAAAAGAAACGAACTTGCTAATGCTAATGGGTGTTATCACGTGTCTTCTTACAATTAGGCTTATAGGACTTCAGAAGAAAGTGGAATCAACTAATACGAATACTTTCAAGACTCTCATAAAAAATCAAGAGACTCAGGCTAAAATAGCTGAATCAAAAATTACGACGACAGCCAATGTAAATGGCGTAGAATACAATGTGGGGGACTGATAGGTTATGAAGATAAAAGCGTTGAAAATTGTTCAAAATGAGACCGTTTTTTTTCTGTTAACAATGGATAGTAGTCTCCTTGGGAAAATATGTTCTACAACCATGGAGAGTATTAAGAAATCAGATGATATATATCAAAGAAAACTCAATGATAACAGGGTAGCTAGAATTGCAGAGTTTGCCCAGAGATCCAGAGCGGTTTTTCCAACATGCGTTGTTTTAAACTCACGTACCTTTTTGACATATGACGAGGAGACAATGGAATTGGATGTTCCTGAGGAAAAGAATAGTTTCTTTATCATAGATGGGCAGCATCGTATAGCAGGAATAGGTAAGTCAAATAAAAACTATCAACTTGGAGTTGTAATACTGAATAAAGTTTCGACTGATGTGCAGTCAGAGCTATTTATTACAATTAACAGCGAGCAGAAGGCTGTTAATCCTAATGTAAGATTCAATATGCGTTCAAATGATAAGTTCTATACTCCGGAAAAGATGGTGCGCAACATAGCAGAAATGTTTAACACGGATGCGGAGTCTCCATTCTTCAATAAGATATGGATGGATGATACATCGAGAAAAAGGGGAGAATTGCCGCTTTCCCTGAGTGCTTTCTGTGAACCGATATGTGCTTATATATATAATAGTAAGGATTATTATGCGTTAAAAGATGCCCTGTATAAATCAGAAGGGAAAATGGAAGCTTTAGGGGATTTTTCTGCTAAGTATGGGAATAATATTTTATGGCCATTATATATAAGCGAAAATGAGGTTGTACTGTATAAAATTTTATTTAACTATTTTAAGACTGTATATGATATCTATGAACATGTGTGGAAAGATCCTAAATCTGTAATAATCAGAACTACGGGATACAATGCATTTATTATCCTATTTAAAAGTGTTTTTAAGTACTGCAAAAGTGATGGGAATAATTTTAGTTATACAAGAATGTTACAAATATTATCTGCAAATAGAATCAAAGATGATTACTTCTATGTACCTAATGTGGGCGTTGGTAGAAGCGGTGCATATGAACTTTATAGGATGTTAATACCGAAAGGTTTTGGTGAAGAACAAATTGATTCTGAATATATGGATTCATTGAGTGAGGATGTGGAAGAATATATTGTGTGAAATATATTCTTCCGCATATAGATAATTACTCAAAAAGTTAATATGTCAGGTCAGTTCATAGTAGTGTTGATAACTGCATATTGTTTCCTTTTTCTATCAACTAAAGTGATGTTATAAGCATTATTATTGATAATTGTATCTGGCAAAAGTGCTTTGATACTAATATGAGTTTTATCTCCATTTTTTGAATAAGATATATCGCCGATTGTTTCTAATTTATAATTGATATATTGTTTTTCATTTGAAGAAGTAAGGTATAAATTATTAAGTAGGTGGTAATCGCTTATTATATCTATTGTGCCAGTTATTATCAACTCATCACCATTTTTCTGGATTATCTCTGGAGACCAGCCTATTGAATATTCTGAATAAGAGTCTAAGCCTAGGTCCCATACTGAATTTTCGATAAAATCGATATCTTTATTGTAATACCATTGAATATACATGGGATTAGCCATTACGTAGTTTTCTCTTGTGTTCAAAATTCTGGTTTTTATTGGTTTATAGTATTCTCCCCAGTAGAAGGTTTTGTCTTTAGTTTTTGCTGCAAAGTCTCTTTTTTGGCAAAAATAATAGTATTCTGAGTATTCGCTATAAATCTTTGCTATTGTTAATAATGTAAATATGCAAGAAACGGTTACGAAGAAATATATTATCCATTTTTTGAGGGAAGTATTTTCAATAAGTGCATTCAAATAGTACACACAGCATACTAGCATCAAGAAATGTGTGAGAAAGAATGCTCGAGTTTCAACATATGGACTTAGGATGAGCGCACCGCAGGAAAGCAGACCGATGGCTAAAAGCATTATTATACAGTCATAGAATCCTTTATGTTTTCGGATTTCCTTATTAAGATGTAAACACATTATAAATATAAATGATGTTACTATTACATACGCATATCCATAATAGAAGAACTTAGCGATTATTATAAAGGCACGATATAGATAATCAATTATGGTAAGATTATCTATACCAAAAGCTTCATTATAGTAGCTTATTCTGATAGCAGTGCTGGGTGCTCTCAGCATGAATAAAAGACCAATTGAAAAAGTAAGAAACGTTGAGTAAAACCAGATGGGGATTCTTTTTTTCTTTACTATAGCTAACACAATGAATGACAAGTAGATGATCCAAAATGCGCCAACAGTATTTTCGTTTGTTATTCCGGCAAAAAAACCAAGTAAACAAAAAAGGACATTTTTAATAATTGATTTTCCTATCAAATCTATCTGGGGATATCCGTAATAATATCTGAGAGGTAGAAGGAAAGTTAGGAGAAGGCATAACCCCCATAAATAGTTTGTACTACCAGTCTGCCAAAAAAATATTTCTCCAATTGTTGGTTGGAATAGAATTATAAGAACAAAAGACAGAGAGATTGATATTATTTTTCTCCGAAAACTACGTTCTGTTTTAAAAGACCATAGTTCTATTAGGAAGAGAAAATACATGGTCATTAGAGTATTTAATATATTAAAAATGGGCTTACCCAAACCTCCAAATACTATCGATAATTGCTCTCCGATTCGTACATTCCATCCTTCCATCTGATTCTTGATTCGAAGTAATATTTTTATGAAAAAGACATAAGAACCATTTTTAATCTCTTCATTTGGGAAAAAAGGAAGGAGAGCAAAGTCTTCGCCTATTAGAGGCGTAATACTGTTCATAAAAAAGAAGAAGAAAGATATACTTCCTACAACTAAAAAGAATAATAGTTTTGCTTTTGTTTTGAATATACAGGTGTTTTTATTCATTACTATTTCCTCTATTTTGAATAAAACTCATTTTTTTTATAATTATAATGTCCCAAAGATATGATCCGATAAAGGTAAGAATGAAGCAAATGATAATGTTTATTATAGGATGCATATTGATACTAAGCTTTCTCTCGATAAACTCCAAGTACCGATATATCATTTGATGTATTAAGAAGGCATACGCGCTCAAATATGCCAGAAATTGTATTGATTCTTTTGATAGTATGAATGAAATGACTCCCTTGCCAAATGCAAACACGAAAACTAATGCACCTGAAGAAATCGTCCAAATCATAGAAAATCCCCACCAATTAGAGAGAAATATATTGGAGTTTGTTATTGATGGAATTGTTATAGATTCTGTATAAAAATATAACTGTATTATTATAAATAGTAATATACTTACTTCTAAAGCAGTAAATATGCCAATGTTATTATGGGGCTTTTTAAACTTAATAAAGATATAGCCTAAATTACATCCTATGAAGAAATCTATAAAACGTATAGGGGGAAATACATAAACAAACCATAGTATGAAATTATCGTTTAAGGAATATGATAATTGTAAACAGTAAGCAAGATAAGCTGAAATGCATTGTGTACAATAAGTTATTATTAGAATTCTAACAGCCGAATTAATTCCTTTGTAATGATTCATTAATCGCAAAACGCAGGGAAACATTACGTAAAGGAATAATAGGTCAGATAAATACCATGATACAGCATTTAGAGAAAAGAAAACGTCTTTTTTGGGAATCCATGATTGCAATAAGCTGGTGTTAAGAATTACTTTCGAAGCTAAGCATGTAGATTCACTAGCAATTGTATTGGCAGACTGTTGAAATGGTATGGATACAAGCAGCATTGCAATATGAAGGTAATAAAGCCTACCTATTTTTTTTACTCCAAATTGTAAGTTTTCTTTTATAGTAGAAGTTGTCAATTTGTTTGTATCATAATATGAATATATCATTAAAAATCCGGATAGGATTAGAAAAACAGATACTCCCCATGCACCACCAGAAGATAGTTGATCAATATTTGAATGAGAAATAAATACTCCGAAAAATGCTATCAAACGAATTCCTTGTAATGAAGTGATCCTTTTTCGCATAACTAATCCCTTTAGATATTCTTTAGCTTAGATTTCTCTATGATGTTCAAAAATATGCATTTTACTTCGCTGAATTGATTTTTTTGTTTAAAAAAATATGAGCCTCTACTATTATCGGAATATTGGTGCAAAGCATGCATATTACAGTAGCGAGGCATACACCAGTAGTTCCAAGGTTTAAGCTTTTTCCAAGATATATTGATAAAGGGATATTTATTATCGCAGCAATAATGCCCATATATAATTGTAAATTAATATGTCCCATGCCATTTAATGCTGTTGCATATATGGACCCCCAAATCATCAAAAAAAAGTATGCAGCCATGCATAAAACTAGACCTTTTTCATACGCTAATTTTTTATGAAGCCATATTTGTGAAATTGGTTCAAAGAACAATGCTCCCAATATTAGACATACAGCTATAAAAGGAAGCATTTTACATAAATTTAAAATGGTCTTTTTTATCCAAGAATATTCGTTGTTCTGTAGGGCAATGGTATATCTTGACCATAAGGGAGAGAGCATAGCTGCAAAAATGCCATTTAATATTCCGAAAGCTGAATATGACGTATTATAGGGAGTTACATACTCTGGCCCAAAAAGTCTTGAAATAATCAGATTGTCCGTTGAGTATAGGATTAGCGCAGCAATCTGAATCAAGAAAAATTTCAGCCCTATATTACTTATGGTTTTCATTTCGAAAATAGAAAACTTATCTATTCTAGGGATTAAAAAGCTATTATTCTTCCAAATATCAAATGAAAAGAGTAAGTTTACGATTATTCCGGAACTTCCTACAACTATTGCTACACCAATAAGGCTATTCTTTGAAAATAATGATAATATTATTACTCCAAATAAGTTAATTGTCTGAGTCAGCAAAGTCATGTAGCCTACTTTTTCTGCTTTTTGAATAGCATACAGTTGAATTTTGGATAAACTTAAAATGAAATTAATGCAAATACAAAACAAACTTACTATTATGGTGGGCCTTATTTCTATATTGGTATTTAATATATAACCTATATCGAGGCATATTATGGCAACTGTTCCGATGATAAAAGTAGTTATAGATATTATGCTTAGACATGTATATCCAGTAGATAAGACCTGGTTAGCCTTTTGCTTATTATTTTCATTAAGATATTTTGTCAGTGAATTACGTAGCCCTTGGCCTATTCCTACATCAAAAAAGTTTATCCAATTTATCATCGATAAGATTGTGGACCAGACACCAAAAGCTTCTTCACCAAGATAATTCAACAATATAGGGGTATATAATAGCGAAATTAGCATGCTTGCAGGTTTGCAAAGAGCACTAAGAAACATACTTTTTCGTAAAGGATTATCTAGTTGTGATTTTTTTAGAGATTTTATTTTTTCTATCATAGTTTTATATAGCTCATTATAATTGTTTTAATACTTTTGCTGGATTACCACCAACCAAAACATTTGGTGGCACATTCTTAGTAACTACAGAGCTGGCGGCAATAATTGAGCCGCTACCGATTGATATTCCTTTTAAAATAATTACATTACAGCCAATCCAAACATCATCCTCTATTGTTACAGGGGCTTCGTATATGGTATCAAATGATTCTTTGGGTAACCCCTGCGTTTTTACGATAGTTTCGTGTAAAAACCTGATATCCTTGTTGATTGGATGTGTTGTAGTATCAAAAATGTTTACATTATGTGAAATTAGTACACGGTTTCCAATAATGATTTCCTTGGCACACCATAATCTACTTTCATCGCCTATGTAGCAATCTTCCCCTATGTTGATATGAGCATCTTGATTGTGGGGGAATATATTAAAAACACATGATATCCAACTTCTATCACCTATAATAATATGTCCTATGTCTTTTGGAATAACTGCAGTTTCTGTAATACGCACATTATTTCCTATAGATAAATTGGTGTATTCCTTGTAAATGTTTTGTTTATAACTGTCATAAGCTTTTTTTAGCGAAATATAAATTTTTGCAAGCAAAAAACTAATTATCTTCATGATTTTCTATTTTTTTGATGAATACAGCAGGGTTTCCGCCTACCATTGTCCATGGTTCTACATCCTTTACTACAACGCTACCCGCTGCAACAATAGCTCCTTCTCCTATTGTGACTCCCTTTAAAATCATGCATCCAACTCCAATCCAAGCTTTTGAACATATATGAATCGGTGAAGATTTAACTATATTCCAATTTTTATTTGCGATAGGGTTTAGGCCAGAACATATATCTTTATACTCTTGTTCGGTATCGTTTTTTCTCTCAGACCAGAAGGTAGAGTGAGAGTTATGATCATAAAATAAACAATCCCAAGCAATGGTTACATCATCGTCAATAATGATTGCACTTCTTGATATAAAAGTACTCCCACCAATATGTACTCTATTACCAATAGTTATGATTCCTTCTTCAGTCTCGAATACAAATCTTCCGTCTATGATACAGTGATCACCAATTATTAGATATTGCTTATTCTTTTTGGGGGCTCTTAATTCAACTCTGAACAAATCTCCATAATATGAGTCTTTTGATAAATCTACATAGGGATTGATTTTTATATTCTTTTTTACGTTTTTTATTTTTTTATATAGAGTTATTATCATATGAAATATTAAGTGCCTTTCATTGAGTACACAGAAGTACAGTCATAATATCGCTTAATTTATTGCATTAGACTACCGCATTAGCTGTTTATTTCCTTACACCAATTAACATAATCTAGAAGACCGCTTTCTATGTTGACGCTTTTGGAATACCCAAGAGAATTCAATTTGCTTATATCTGCCCTCCAGTTTAGCGGATCACCTTCTCTGTTTATGTTATTAAATGAAATTATATTATTATTTAAACCAATACACTTTACAAAGGTTTCTGCAACAGTTTTTATTGAGAGTTCTTCACCATTTGCGACATTAAAGAATAAGTAGTCAGAAGATGATGTTGCAATTAAGAAAATAGCCTTTACAACATCATTTATATGAATGTAATCGCGGCTTTCATTGCCTGTCCCAAACAGAGGAAGAGAACCGTTTAGTGATTTCATAAACATATCCCAAAATATTTGTTTTTTTAACCCGGCTCCATATGCGGAAAAAATCCTAGCGATTTTAATATCCATTTGATAATTATTTACAAAGTATTTGCATATTTCCTCACAAATCACTTTGTGAAGAGCGTATGGAGAAAGGGGATTTACTGGCATTTCTTCAAATATGGGAAGTGTTTTCGGATTACCATATACTCCAGCGCTTGATAGAAATACGAATCTTGTATTATTCATTTCAAGCTTGTGCATTGCAAAGAGGAGAGTATGTGTGACAATTACATTACTATAAAAGTCAATTTCGGGAGCCTTCACTGATTTGCTTACATCTGCTTGCCCGGCGCAATGGATTATGATATCAGGTCTAAAATCTTCGAGACTATCAATAACCATTGAGCCATTGGCCATATCTATGCGTATTACACTACATTTACCAGTTGCCTCATTGACGTCCCAGCCAAGAACGTTGAAGCCCTGCTCTTTGAAATAATTAGCAATTCTGCTTCCTATAAAACCAGATGCGCCTGTTACTAACACTTTTTGCATTTATTTACTTCTCCTCCAAGTCCCTAAGCAATTGCTCAAAAGATTTTGAATATGTTAGGGCGTGATTATTCATGTTTGCTATCCCTAGTGAAATATCATCATGATGTTCTTTATGACATTCATCTTTTATAAGTTCCGCTAATTCACCAGGGTTATGCGGATCAAAAAGACGACATTTCTCGTTCATTTGCTCGCGGTGAATTGGGATATCAGATAGAAGAATCGTTTTATCAAGAACTTTTGCATCTTCTACGACTGTGCCCCAACCTTCAAACAGAGATGGCTGTACAATGAAATCTGATTTGTGCATGAGCACAATTTGTTCATCTCTTGGAATAAAACCAACAATTTTGATATGGTCGGATAGCTTACTGATATAATTTTCAACTATTTTGATATAAGACATGTCCCTATAATCATTTAATAAACCAGTGAGAACAAGGTAAGTAGCAGTATTGGGATTATCTTTTATAAATAAATCAAATGCTTTCAATAATGTCAGATGGTTCTTGTGTTTCCAAAACTGATTCATGCAACAAATATATTTTTTGTCTGATAAGTCATATTTATTTAATGTTTCATTTATTTTTTTATCCGTCATAGAATAAACATATGAATCTATACAAGAAACAAATGGCATTACATATACATTCTTTTTGGTCTTTGAATAAGATAATCTAAAGTCGTTTAGTGCATCATGACTGCTTAGAACTAAAGGATTTGGCAAAGCGGCAATGGACTTGAAAACATGAGTTCTATGTTCAAGTTCCTCTTTTGAAAACATTTCAGGTAAGTGTTCGTGCTGAAAATCAGGAATCCAAAAAACTTTTTTTGATTGTTGGATGTTCTTATCAGGATCGGTTATTGGAAATGAAATAAACACTTTATTTCTTTTTGAGTATATTTTTTCAAACCATCTTAGTAGACACTTTGGCTTATTGGGAAAGAATATTTTTTTTAGTGTTAAATCATTAAATACATCTCTGTTCTTTTTGTATGATACTAGAACTAGTTTGTAGTTTTGAGAAATGTACTCGTTTTTTTGAAGTTGAAAGATGATATTTTTTATGTAATAAAGTCCACCAATCCATTCGCGGCTTCTTTCAGCTTCAAAAACAATCGTTTTACGCATATATTTATTCTCCAGATGGTAAATTTACCGAGGGATTAATATGGGGGAATCTTGCAATGGTTTTTGTTATAAATCAACAAGAATCCATTTTTTACTAACAAATGGATTCTTGCATCCGTCATATGAAAGATTTGGGGCTACAACTATTTTCGATGGATTTTTGTTCAAGTATGCGCCCCAAAAACTGAATGAACTGTTAGCAACGATATTGTGTTTGCATAAGCTCATTAATTGCATATCACGATAACTTAATTCGCCGGTATTTCCTTTGACAATATTAAAATGTGCTCTTGAACCAAAGGTTTCTTCTGCCCATTGCACATCGTCTGTAAAGATGAATACTTCACATTTTGTGTGTGCTTTGGATTCGATAATATTTAGAGCCTTTTTATAGTATTCAGCGCTGAGGAGAGTTAATCCCCACTCAATATAGTCGCCCCTGCGTATATGCATGCTAATAGACTCTGAATGTGTTATCAAGGCTTCCCACATTATGTTGTGATCTTCTTTGATAGAAGGAAATGAATATATTTTTTTTATTTCATCTGAAATCTTTTCAAAATACATTTCATTAGCAAATACACCCTGAAAGTAGACTGAGTTCTGCGGACTTATATTATCTAACGAGAGAAAACTGGGATAAAACTCAGTATAGTCAGTTTGCTTTAGAAAGCTTTTTTTGGCAGGAAGAAAAACGTGTTTAATTTTATATATTATTTTTAGAAACAGCGATAATGGCCCTAAATTATGTGGATAGATATCACTATATCGCATAAAATCCAAAAGAGTACACTGCTGAGCACTTATTCCAAATACTTTATTTAGTTCATATCCGTTATGCGCACTATCAAAAGAATATTTGGTATCTATGCGGAACTTACAGTTTGGATATAAGTGCGTTAGCATTTGAAGAAAAGCATACTCGTACATTTGGTTGCCTAAACCAAATCCTACACTAATGATTATCATAGGAATTGAGCCTCCGATTTAGTTGATGTAATACAGTGCTAAACTGTCTGTCTTGGCAACCCTTTTGCCGAGTTTGTTTAAATTACTTAGTTTTGTATTTATGTCACTATCATTCATATATACTACATAGTAACCGCTTGGAATATATTCGTTGTCTTGCGCGTAAATTGTTTTTATACTATTTTTTCCAAGGATAAGTTGCAGATAAAGAACGCTTACGTTGTATTCAGAATCTGTATAGTTATAAATATCAATATTTTTATGGCTCCAAGAATAAGATATGCTGTTAGCTATAGGTTGAACTTGATCATAAGCTGTATCTTGGAAATCAATCATTTTATCTATTGTTGTTCTGGAAGAAAAAATCCAAAAAATGGCTACTCCAAATACAAAAGGAAAAACTAAAAAATTGGTCTTTAATGGTCTTCCTAATTGTGATATTAAAAAAATCACGCATAATACTGAAAAAAATAAGATTGTGTTTTTTAACGCTGCTAGTGGGACATTTTTTAAACCATCGTTGAATAAATATGAAGCAAAGCCAGACATGCATGGAAATATTGCACCCTCTGAATAGCCAACTTCAATTGTTGTAGATGATAAAAAAGATGCACTAATATAGGAAATTTTGTAAATTGTTATACCGAATAATAATTTTAATAAGGCGTACTTTTTTGATAAATCAACACATATAAGTGAATATATTCCATCAGCAATAAGAAGCCCTATTGTAGGCTCATAGTATCTGGAATAAAAAATAGCATCATATCTTGTTGCGAACATCATTCCATATGCTGTCCACAAAAAGCTAATAGCGAATATCATAATAGCTAGAGGATAGACAGGACACTTGCGGTGTCTTATGGTATAGGCGAGACCAAATAGTATTAAGCCAAATGATGATGAAATAATATAGAAAATTTTTGATAATACCGAACTCACGATGTGATATATGTCAATAAATTGCGACATTGTACCGATAGTATCCATATATCCAGTAATATCGTTTAACTGCCCTTTCCCTACGTGATTCCATAAGTGCACCTGCATCGTTCGTTTAGAGACAAAAAAGAAAATAATCATTAACGAAATTATTACAGTACATGTTAATATCTTCCCCATTTTTACTTTTTTTTCTTTTATCATCCAAAGTAAGAGGATTAGCGCTCCAGGAATAGCAAGAGCTATGTTTCTCATATGTACTATTACTGAAAAACTTAATACAAATGAATACAGAGCATATTTGACAAGAGTATCGTTTTGCGTAATGTCATAAAATAAATTAAGTATAATCCAATATAATAGAACGTTTAGGCATTCTGGCCATCCCATCTGGATTTGGACAAGATTGTTAACATATAAGGCTGAAACAAAGCTGCAAATACAGGAGATAGCAAAGCTCTTTCGCCCATGTATTCTATAGAGTAGTCTTATTCCAAGCAAAAAAGAGCAACATATGAAAAAGACGTTAAGATGCAGCGAATAGTTAACCAGCTGTTTCAGTGTGTTGCATAGGAAAAAAGCAGGTATCAAAAAAAAACCATACCCCAGGCCATAATAAGCCAATTGAGAAGAAACTTGATCTGACCAATCAAATCCCATAAAGTATGCAGCCGAAGAAAAATATCCTATTTCATCTCCGAACCATAATCCGGGTTTTTCGTTGACTCTGTAACAACATATATAAAGGAGTATTGTAGATAATGAAATAAGTAAAATGCTATTCCATAACTTGTTGTGTTTGCCAAATGTGTTCATAATCCCTAAATCACCTAGTTGATTGCAAGGGCGCAAGAGCAAGTTATATCTTGCTAATTGCTTCCAAATAGCTATATTTATATTTGTCATCAGGCTCTAAATATGCGCCTTCGCCCCACTCGTTCCATGCATTAATAAAAAGAAAGTCACCAGTTCCATCCTTGCTTACTAATCTGCTAAGATGTTCCTTAAATAATTGAGGCGAAGCCCCTTCCCATACCATGCCGCGGCTGCCTTTTCTGGCAGTGTTGTCCCAATCATTAAACGTTCCCTCAAATATGATTTTGTTGAAGTTATATTTTCGCTTTTCAATAATTTCATATGCTTTCTTTATGGCTTGTTTATTTGGGATGTTCAAGACCGTTTTCTTAAAATATCTAATGCCAGCATTAACAATTCCTTTCTTTTTTATCTTTGTCTCATAAACATTATTTGGTTCAAAACATGCAACTGCCTGAGAACTTATTAATGCTGGTTTGTATTGAAGATAATTTAAAGTTTCGACGATATATATACCATTAAATCCTTCTTGTATAGCCCGATCATTCCAAAACTTGACCATGTTTTCACAGTCGGTAATATTGGACGCAGTATATAAAAGAAGCATTGGCTTTCCTGATATTTTTATATATCTTTCATCCTTAAAAAAAGGTAGTAGATACATGAAATGCTTTTCCCAATCCTGCCGCCCGGAATATTCCTGTTTTATCAAGTAATCTTTATCTTTGCCGTTCCAAGTCCTTGACCAACTCTCATTAGCCCACGAAAAACAAAAATTGATTGTTATTTTCTTATTATTCAACATGTTCTGAAGCGGTTTATCCATGAGAACTTTTCCATTAAACCAATAATGGTAATAACAAAAACCGTATATGCCATATTGTTGTGCTAGCTCTGATTGCCATATTTGCGTTTCAGAATTCAACAACGAATAATAGTTTTGGTTTAACGGAACTCGTGGTTGGTAATGGTTTTTATACAGTTTTTTTCCTTTTTTTACATTGTCCCATTCTGTAAATCCTTTGCCCCACCACTCATCATTTTCTGGAAAAGGATGGTACTGTGGTAAGTAAAAAGCTATTATTTTTTTCATAAAGCTAAGTATTCCTTGAGTTTTCTTTCATAAATGCGACCAGATGCAATTAAATTTTCTAGTCTGAATATCCAGGTATCAATTACATCAGATTCTCGGCTTTTGGTTGTTCCACCCTCCAAATGTTTCACTGTTGCATTGTTAAGTACTCCAATTTTATATCCATGTTCAAGGCATTTTAATGTCAATAAGTCTTCCTCAAAATATAGAAAAGTTTCATTGCAAAAAATGAAATTCTGTTCATTTATCACTTTATTATCAACGCCTATACATGAACCCTGAAGTACAGGATAATCGCTGACAGTTGAAATCGGAGTAGATGATGGCTTTTCAAATAGATTTTCAAGAAATAAAACTTTTCTTAATGGTCTGAAATATTTCTTGAGTCGAACGCAAGAAAGAAACATGCTTTTCTTGACATTCATTGTTCGAATCTCTTTTAATGTCAATATTTTGTTACGATGAGGGTTTTGATGAATACCTTCAAGATTAACAATGTCAGGACCAAATACATTGAAGCCCATAGTTTTATTTTGATCGCATAATTTTTTTTCAAAATCGTAGTCTTCAAAAATCAGGTCATTATTGCAAAATATAATATATGAAGGGTTATATGACTTTGCATGGGCATATCCGTAATTGTTACCTCTTGCAAAACCCTCATTCTTCTCACATTTAAGTAATTCTACGTTATAAGCGTTGCAATAAAGGTTATTTAATTGCTCATAAGAACCATTTTGCGATCCATTATCAATGATTATGATTTTAGATTTACTGCCGATAGCTTTTAGTAGTGAATCTACGCAATCACTGGTCAGTTTAAAATCTTTATAGTGCAATATTACATAACATATCTCTATATCCATTACTTATATCTCTTCATACCTTTTGTTGCATTTGCAGGCTAATAATTTGTATTGCTAAATCGTGCTATGAAAAATGCTAATTAGCTTGTCAGTTGCATTCTCGCGACTGAACCTTTTGACGTTTTCGTAGCCCATGCTTATTCTTTTTGTCTTTTCATCATTGCTCATCGAATCAACTTTATGCATTAAGCCACATAATTCTGACGGGTCATCTATGTTATTTAGGTAGAGAGCCCCTTGCCCTCCGACCTCTGGCATTGATGAATTGTTGGAAGTTATAACTAAAACACCAAGAGACATGGCTTCTATGATTGGAAATCCAAAACCTTCATATCTCGATGGAAATAACAAGCATTCTGAATACTTATATAAGTATTCCTTTTCCTCTTCTGATACATATCCGGTCAAAAAAATATAATTCTTGTATTCGGAATACTCTATTAGTTTTTGAATTCTATTTTCTTTTGCTATTTTTTTTCCAGCAATTACCAAACAGTTTTTACCACCGTTTTTTCTATATTCAAAAAAAGCTTTAAGAACAACTTCTAGGTTTTTTCTTGGATTAATGGATCCAAGACACAAGAAGTATTTTGAAGTGATATTGTATTTCATAAATACTTTTTGCTTATACTCTTCGAGGTATTCTCTGTTTCCTTTATATGGCGAGTCACCATTATAAATAACATTGATGCTTTCTTTTGATATACCAAAATTATTGCTTATATCGCACTGTGTGGCTTCCGAGATTGCGACAATACTATTGGATTTCAGAAGAGTGTTTTTTAAAAAAAGTCTTTCCATTAATGCTGTTTGCCAAGAACAATATTGTGGATATAAGTAACTTGCCATATCGTGAACGGTGGTAACTAACTTTAAATCACTAGAGACTATTGGCAATCTATTCATTGGCTCCCAAAATAAATCCAGACAATCTTTTTTGATCTGACTGGGAAGTATCATCATATACCATTTAACTGGACTGGATTTCTTTTTACGTATTATAAACTTTTCGCTTGAAGGGATTGTGCACTTTTCATCATCATTTATATAAAGATAAAAAGTGTCATTTGGAGCATGCTTGTCAAGATAAACTAAAGTATCTAAGAGATATGTGCCGACTCCAGTCAAGTTACGAGTTAAAGAATTGCAATCTATTCCTATTTTCATAAGACTTTTTCCTTTTATTAAATAACAAAAAAGAATTATGGAGGTGAACGTATAGGTGCCTTGCTATAAGTTTTTCTTCCAAATGTCACGTCCCCAAAAGTGTACTTTTTGAAACACTTTTTATTTTTCCAATTTGCATTAAATAACAGTTTGTATTTTCCCACAAGCGAAGATTATTGTCAATAATCAATCGTGTTTCTTCCTATTAATATATATCACATAATTTATCATCTTATTAATTTCATGTTTCTGTCAAGCCGTTTTTATAATCCCCAAATACCCCCAAATTCATAGTTTCAAAAAGTACACTTTTAGAGACGCATTATGAGGGGCTGTTATACTTGCGGATTTTATTACATCAGGGTAATAGTTGTTTTTCAACAACAAAAGAACATCGAGCATATCCTTGATTCGCAGAAAATCTAAATAATACAAGATTATTATTGAGTAATGCCCTGCATATTCTAGAACTATGAGAATCCTATTCAGGAAAATGTTCAATACTAGGAATGGCTTTCGCAGGAAGAATTGGCGAATCATATAGCTTATGTGAATCTATGCTTGGCGAGACATTTTATTGGCTCAATAAAAAAGGCTGATAGGACGATTCCGGGAAAAGCATACATATATGAAGCTATGGATAAAACCATGATACTAGGTGACACAACTGCTAATCACGAATTGTTTTCCGAAGATGCAAACCATTTGTTTGTTAGATGTGGTGATGCGAGAGCGCTGGCAAAGGTTATGCTTGCTTTAGAACAGGATAATAATGCTTGTGAGAGGGTACGGGCGTAGGTTTAGATGGGCTTTTTAGAAGATAATTTTTTTGAGTATCCACTAATATCAATAGTAATTCCTGTTTATAATGTTGAGGCTTATTTAGAGAGATGTGTTCTAAGCGTAATAAACCAGGATTATAAAAATATAGAGATTATATTGGTAGATGATGGGTCTATTGATTCTTCTGGTGAGAAATGTGATGGCTTTTCGAATATAGATAAAAGAGTAGTTGTTATTCATAAGCCAAATGGTGGTTTATCTGATGCAAGAAATGAAGGAATAAAGATAGCAACTGGAAAGTATATTTCCTTTGTGGATTCAGATGACTATATTAGTCCGTTTTTTATATCTAAACTGTATAGAATTTTAAGTGATAATAGAGCAGATATAGCATCTTGTGATTTTGCGAAATGCATGGGAAGTGATGCTCTATTTTCATGTGATATGTCCTACGAGGTGATGAATAAAGAAGTTGCTATTAAAAAGTTACTATATCAGAAAATTTCAACCTCGGCTTGGGGAAAGTTATATGATGCTAAGCTTTTTAGAAACATATTTTATCCTAAGGGAAAACAGTATGAGGATGTAGAGACAACTTATAGTTTGTTCAATTCATCAAACATAATTGTGCATTCTTCTATGAAGCTATATGCGTATTATCAGAGATCGGGAAGTATTGTTGGAGATAGATTTTCTATAAAAAAAATGGATTATCATGTAAATACATATTCCTTATATGAGCGTGTAAGTAAGGATTATCCAGATTTGAGACGAGCAGCACTTAGTCGCTTGCTTTGGACGGACGTGCACCTCATTTGTAAGATAGGTAATAAATCAAATGACTTTTCGCATGAGAGAGAATTGCTTTGGAATGAAATTAAGTCAAATAGATTGGCTGTATTATTGGATGGACAGATTCGTGTACAAAATAGATGCGTTTTGTTATTGAGTTTTTTGGGGAGAAGAATTCTTTGCTGTATATATGATTTCCAGAATATCAGAAGATGAATGTAGTTTTTGCGTGGTAAGTGAGGAAAAAAGTGATTGTATTAAGGATGATTAAATATGGATTAGGAAATCAGCTATTTGCATACGCGTATGCAAGATATTGTGCAGAAGCTACAGGTGAAAAAGTAGAAGCTTTCTTTCCAGGTAAGATGCAACATGGGTTATCTTTTCAGTATGGAATAGGTCAAAGTAAACTAAAACTTGAAAAGGTAGGTGCTATTAGGTTTTCATTAGACGCTAAAGGTAAGAATATTGCCCACAAATTTATCATGTTTAGGCAGGTCATTAAAACAGGCTTAAAAAAAGTAAATTACAATATAGAAATGACTAGAAATGAAGAATTAAATTCTTTGGGGTTATACATTAATTACAATATAGACAATGATTGTGATTATTTTAAAAATATAAAGCCAAACATGTATATTCAAGGCTATTTCCAGTTTCCAAGATATCCATATGCTATTAGAGATATTCTTTTGGCAGAATTAACATTATCGAAAAGCAAGTGCGAAAAGTACGAAAAAATAATAAATGATATGGATAATAGCAATTCTGTAGCACTGCATATTAGAAGGGGAGATTATTTTACTAATAACAGAATGATCGTTTATGGAGAGGATTATTTTGTAAAAGCTATAGATTATATGGAAAAGCATGTGGATAATCCAACCTTTTATGTATTTTCGGAAGATGCAGAGTACGTAGGACAGATAAGTTCTTTGTTTTCGAAATCACGAATGTTTTATATTTCAGAGTCAGTTACCGGAGAGTCTAAGGCATATGATGAATTATGTCTAATGGGGTGCTGTAAACATTTTGTGATTTCCAATAGTTCTTATAGTTGGTGGGGACAGTTTTTGGGAACTGCTGAAAATAAGATAGTGGTGGCACCTTCAAAATGGTATGCTCAGGATGATATGAAGGGGCAATTATATGAGAAAGATTGGGTAATCATGGATGATTAAGTTTTTGGGAATGATGGAAAAATGAATGAATCTAAAAGAGTTGAAGTCATAGTTCCTATAATTGATAAGGACATAAAGCAGTTTTTGCAGTGGCTTAATTTGATCAATAAAAATATCAGACCTTCAAAGATAACTATCATAGGGAATAAAAAAGCGGGTGAGCTAGTGTCAGCTATTCCTGATTTGTGCTTTTTAGATGAAACTATGTTGTTACCAGTAGATGAGATAAAAGCATATATTGCAAAAATAACAGATAATGATCCTGCTTGTATTAAAAGATCAGGGTGGTATATACAACAATTTCTTAAGCTTGAATATGCGAAGCATTGCTGTAATGATTTCTATCTTTCTTGGGATGGAGATACATTTCCGTTAAAACCAGTGCAACTATTTGATGGTGAGGTTCCCGTGCTTGGTATGAAGGAAGAATATCATGAGCCATATTTTTATCTGATTTCAAAGCTATTTGACATAGATATTAAGAAGAATCAAAAATCGTATATCTCTGAACATATGCTATTTAAAACAAGTACTGTACAGGAAATGATAGGAGAAATAGAAAAAAAACATCCTGGCTATGACAATTACTATGAATGCATATTAAGTAATATCAGAAAAGAAGACTTATCAAAGTCGGGTTTTTCAGAATTTGAAACATATGGTACGTACTGTCAGCTGTATCACAAGGGGATGTACGTTGAAAAAGAGTGGAAATCTTTGAGGCCAGCTAATAATTTTTTTGATTTCACATCGGTAAGTGATTCAAGCTTAAAGTGGATGAGTAAATCTTATGATGCTTTTTCCATTGAGCGAGCATGGAAGGTGAATGGAGTAAAAAAAGTTGTGATTAAGTTAATTCACAAGATATTCGCCTTGGAGATTATTCATAGAATAGTGTCTTGTTATGCTATTACAACAAAAATAGAAAGAGCTACTAGCTTTTTTAATGACATTACACGAAATACAAAAAAAATTAGAAGTGTATAATTCACGGAAATGGAAGAAACATGAATCCAAAGATATTTGCAGCATATTTGCCCCAATATCATGAAACGGAAGAAAATAATAGGTTTTGGGGTGATGGATTTACTGATTGGGTCTCAGTCAAAAAAGCGAAGCCATTATTTGCTGGGCACATGCAACCCAAAGTGCCGTTAAATAGGAATTATTATGATCTTTCGGACTGCGCCGAGATTGTCAAACAAGTGCATATGGCTAGACAATATGGCATTGATGGTTTCAATATATATCACTATTGGTTTGAAAATGGTCATAAAGCTTTATACAAGCCGGCGGAAGCGTTATTAAAAAATAAGGATATTGATATAGAGTTTTTTTTTACGTGGGATAATTCATCTTGGAAAAGAACTTGGAGCAATGTGGTTGGAAATGATTGGGTAGTTGAAGAAGATAATACTAAAAAAGATTTGTCTGAATATCTATTAAAAATGGATTATGGCAAAGAGAATGACTGGAAAGAACATTTTGAATACTTGTTACCTTTTTTTAGAGATGAACGGTATTTGAAAATTGATAATAAACCGGTTTTTATGTTTTTCACTAACATAGAGATTGAGACATTAAAAAAAATGGTGGCATTTTGGGAAAATCTAGCTAAAGAGAATGGCTTTGAGGGTATTTATGTTGCTACCCAGAAAGGGCCTTTTTTCGCACATAAAAATTTTGATGCTGAATTTTATTATCAGCCGCATCACGCGGGGTGGGCGAAAGAAAATGCATTGAAAAATAGAATTCGAAAACTATGGTTTTTGAATCATAAAAAGAAATTGAGGAAGTATAGTTACGATTCTGTGTATAAAAAGGTGATTGCTGAGTCTAGACATGCAATGTTAGGAAACATTCTTGGGGCATTTGTTGCTTATGATGATACTCCAAGAAGAGGAAATAATGGAACTATACTTGTTGGAGACTCTCCGGAAAAGTTTTGTAAATATTTTGAAGAGATATATAAAATAGCAAGAGCCAGACAAGACAATTTGTTGCTATTGACTGCATGGAACGAGTGGGGTGAAGGAACTTTCCTTGAGCCGGACGAGAGTCACGGGTATAGATATTTAGAAAGTATTCGAAGTGTTGTTGGAAAGTATAAATTACAGTCTGGTTAAACTTTTCTAGTTACAAAAAGGCATATTATTTATGAAAAGCTATAAGTATTCGATATTTGGAGATTTTATAGACAACATACGATTAGGTGTGCTGAGAAGAAAATGGCATAAGCTACACCCGGATAGTGATACTATTCCGATGAACTCATTTGATTTTTCACATATTTCAGTTGGGGAATATACATATGGTGAACTGAATATTATTGATTTTGGTGGTGATTGTAAACTGATTTTAAAAAATTATGTATCTATAGCACAACAAGTTACTTTTTTACTGAATGCGGAACACCATCTGGACCATATATCTACTTATCCATTTAAAGTAAAAATACTTGGAACTGAAAAATCTGAATCTTTTGGAAAAGGTAATATTGTAGTTGATGACGACGTATGGATTGGCTATGGAGCAACAATAATGTCTGGGGTACATATTGGGCAGGGAGCTGTAGTAGCTTCAGGGGCTGTCGTGTGCAAAGATGTCCCTCCTTATGCAATAGTAGGTGGGAATCCTGCTAGAGTGATTAGAAAAAGGTTTAGTGATGACATTATTAGTAAACTTTTGACTATCGATTATGATAAGTTGAATATTTGCTCTGTTAGTAATGTTGAAAGTCTGTATAAGACAATACTGAGCAGTGATGATATTGAAGATTCATTTTGTAGATTAAATAATATTTGATGTGTGAAGGATTTTAAAAATCCAGATAGGTTTTTATGAGCAAAGATATTATAACAAAAAAAGATTATGTACTTGTCAGTATTATTTTTGTACTGGCTTCAGCTTTGACAATAAGATATAACTTTCATGAATTAGATATGCTTACTATATTAGATGATGAATTCGGATATTGGGCTAATGCTGCTATTATTGCTGGAGTGGATTGGAAACCTTTACTGGCTGAGACTCGGTACTATTCAATTGGTTATAGTTTGGTTCTAGTACCGATTTTTTTTATAACTAGTAATACTACTTTGATGTATCAGCTTGCAATTGTTTTAAATGCGTTATTTCTAATGGTTATGATGTTCATCTCCTTTTTCCTTTCAAGAAGAATAAATCCGACTATAAATAAAGCAGGGCATATATGTATTTCATTATTGTCAGTAATTAGCGTTCAAAACATGTATCAGGCAAGAACAGCTTGGTCCGAAGTATTGTTGTCTTTATTAGTGTGGATTTCGGTATTGCTTTTGTGGCGACTTGAAAATAGTTTTTCGGTATGGACTATTTTAGGGCTTTATTTAATAGCGTTTTATATGTGCCTAGTTCATCGAAGAATGATTCCAGTTGCAGTTTTTATAGCAATATCAAGTGTGGCTATAACATATAAAAATAATCATACTGAGATAAAAAATGTTTTAAGAATATTGTTGATTCTTGCAACTATTTCATGTGTTTTGCTAGGCATATATTTAGTAATTAATAATGTTCATGTAAATGCTTTCTATTCAGATTCACAGACGGCTAGTATTAATAATGAATCTCCAGTTGAAATAATGGGAGGCTATTTATCGGGAATAGTAAATTCGTTAAAGGATATAGTGTTTTCTTTTTTGGGAAAATGTCTTGTAGCTCTTGTAGAAACATATTTCTTTTCGGTGATTATTTTGATTCATATTATTCAGACAGTCATTTATACAATAAAAACCAAAAAGGAACCAATTGAGTTTGTTAATATTACGGAGCTATATGTTTTTGCGATATTTATAGTAATGATTATACTAACGGCTTTTCATGCTAGTTCGCCTTCAAGGAAAGATATTCCTGTATATTCTAGATATTTTGATCAAACAATTGGCCCCATTATTCTTTTTGGGTGTTCGACTTGGTTAAAAGAACGTGACCGATATAAGAAAATTCTTTTATTGTTTCCGGTTTCAATTTGGGGTCTAGGTGTTGTTTATTCATATATAGATGCAATTACTGTTTATTTTAATCTTCCTTGTAGTCCATTTATAGGTGGCATTTTTTATATGCAATCGATAATCGGAAAGTACTCAGGAATAGTAGCTCCTTATTATTTTACAGTAAGGATATTGATGCTATTGTTCATTGCTTATTTGGGAATAAGAAAAAGTGAAAGTAGTATTGTGTTATTGTGCATAGGCTTATTGGTTTTTAATGCAGTGATTACACATTATGCTGATGACACTATTGATCAAGGACGTAGCGGTCAAAGAGATAGAATAATTACTCTTTATGAAAAAATAGTCGAAGATGATAGCGAGATTTATTTTATCAAACATGATGATGTTATAGATGAATACACAAGACCTAAATATTTACAGTATAAATTGCTAAAAAGGACAATCCATACCTGTTACGCGGATCAAATATCTGATTTAAAAGATGGCTCTTGGGTTTTGGCTTATACTGATAAGGACATTGCAAATGCATATAAGTTGGACTTGAATTATGTTACTAGTACAGAATCTATGACACTATATAAAAAGAATTGATATTTTGAAGAAAGTAACTTGGATGATAAACATAAGTAAATGTTTTAATAAAAATGTGTCGCAGGAGGTTAAAGCATCTTTTGCGTATACTATTTGCGGATTGCTGGTAAAAAGTTTGTCAGTAATTACTTTGCCGCTTTTTACTAGAATTATGACTACAGCTGAATTTGGAGTTTCTACAGTATATGGCTCAGCACTCGCAATAGTATCTATACTAGTATCTTTACAATTGCCATATGGAAGTTTATCAACGGCAATGGTTAAGTTCAAAAATGATAGATTCGGTTATATCTCGACAATTTGTTCTATTACAACAGTAATGGCATTAGGATATATTGCTTTGTGTTTTGTTTTTAGAGATTTTGCTATAGATTTGCTAGACATTCCATTTATATTGATTGTTTTAATGGGAGTGCAGGTTTGGCTTGATACAGCAATTACAGCATGGTTAGGACAACAAAGATTTGAGTATAAGTATAAGGCGGTAGTTTTAGTGACTCTACTCATCTCCATTGTAACAACATTTGCTTCTTTTGTGGCAGTGATTAATTCTTCGAACAAAGGGGTGGCTAGAGTTATTGCTAGTATCATGGTTTATTCAGTATTTGGTATTGCTATTTTTATTTTTGTAATGTTTAAAGGAAAGAAGCCCTTTGACTTGAGGTATTGGAAATATGCATTATCATTCAATGTTCCATTGATTCCGTATTACTTATCGCAAGTGGTATTCAATCAATCTGATAGGTTGATGATTAATAAAATGTGTGGAAGAGATGAAGCTGCAAAGTATGGTGTGGCATACTCAATGGCTACAATTCTCTTATTCGTAATTAATTCTATTCACAGCTCGTATACTCCTTGGTTTTTTCAGAAAATTGATAAAGGTGAGGTTGGTGATAATAGAAATGTGACAATAGTTTTATCAATTTTTGTAGCATTTATTTTGCTTGGGATTATTTCGCTTGCTCCAGAAATTCTATATGTTATGGCCGGCCAGAATTACGCTGATGCAGTATGGGTAGTTCCACCTGTAGCTATAAGCTTATTATTACTGTACTATGCGGATTTATTTGACTGTATTTTGTTCTTTTATGAATCAAAGTTTTTTCTTTCTATAGCTGCAGTAGTATCTGCCTTTGTTAACGTTGTTTTGAATTATTTTTTTATCCCACGCTTGGGATATATTGCTGCAGGATATACTACAATGTTTAGCTATTGTTTTTTGGCGTTTATAGATTATATATATATGAAAATACTATGTGAAAAAAAAGGTATTTCCATTCAAAAAATATACAATATAAAAGCTTTAATGGTTATCTTGGTTATTTTTGTGGCGCTAGGTTTTACAGCAATCTCTTTATATGAAAAAGCGTTAATTCGATACAGTATTATTATCATTGGGCTTCTTCTTATCTTGGGCTATAGAAAGAAAATAATAAGTATTTATAGATTGCTTAAAAGCTAGTAGTTTAGAAAACATAATTCATGGGAGTGCAAGCATAAAGTCATGTTTATCAAGAAGACAGTAGGGTGTTTGTTGGACATAATCAGAACGGAATTGAGTTCTTGCTATATTAAGAAGAATTCGCTAAAAAGTGTTGGAAAAGTTATAAGGGTTGGCTTTATAGTTTCTGAGCCCGAAACATGGGATAAACTAAATACTGTTTATGACGAAATGAATGGTAGAGATAATTTTAATTTGTTCATTATCGTTGTTCCATCATCAGATGAAGATTTAAGCCTTGGAAATAAATATAGCTATGAATTGGATTTTTTTAAAGAAAAATACGAGAATGTATTGCCAGCATATGATGGTTATGGGAATACAGTAAACATAAAATTGTTGAACTTGGACTATGTATTTTACCAAGATCCATATAATATCCATTATCCAAAGAAACTACAGAGTGATAAAGTTGCAAAGTATACAAAGATTTGTTACATCCCCTATGGATATACAATATCTGGAAATTTTAGCAATCTTTTGTTGTATAACAGGTCATTTTTTAGATGTGTATACCGTTTTTATGCGGACAATAAATCTGTGCACAATACTATGAAAAGAGTTTTTGGGAATAACTATACTAAAGGATTGCAGAAAGTATTCAATATTGGTTATCCTTCTTTGGAATATTATCTAGGGTTACGAGAGCAGGAGTACACAGTGAAGAACATTACATGGGCTCCAAGGTGGACCTATGATAAGAATACTGGTGGGAGTCATTTTATTGAGTACAAGGATAGTTTTTGTGAATTAAAAAAAGAATATACAGATATTAGTTTTACGATACGACCACACCCTATGATGTTTGCAAATATGGTACAAACATCAAAAATGACGGAAGATGAAGTTGATGACTATAAAGAGCTTTTAAAAAAATACAAAATAGTAATAGATGATAAAAGTCCTATAGATAGCGTTATTAAATATACTGATATTTTAATATCTGATATATCATCTATCATTCCTCAATTTTTTGCTACAGGTAAGCCTGTTATTTATTGCAGAAGCACTTTGCCTTGTAATGAAGAGTTTTCGAAAATGCTGGAAGGTATTTATGTGGCAGATTGCTGGGAGGATGTTAGAAAATATGTTACTGAAATTGTTTCCGGGAATGACTATCTTCAAGAAAAACGCATAAAAATACTTGATTCGGAACTGTTTACTGTTCATATAGGCGCGACATCTAGAATTGTTGATTCTTTGTTGCAATAGTGGTGCCATAGAAAATCCGCTTAGGGGATGGTGTTAGTCGAAATATGTAGAGTATGGTGGAGTTGGCATGAAAGCATTAGTATTGGCAGATATTGATAAGCGAATCGAAAACTGTTTTCCCACAATAGAATTTGACTATATGGGGTATGCGATAGGTAATCATATTCCTTCAACACATGAAGATATTATGAATGTTATAGGAAGTTATGATTTCTTAATTTCGGAATTTGATTCTATTGACAAAGAAATAATGGATAGGGCACAGAATCTTAAAATGATTATATGTTGCCGCGGTGGGGTACATACTGTTATAGACATTGAATATGCAGCTTTTAAGGGGATAGAAGTTAGAAACACTCCGGGAAGAAATGCAGTATCAGTAGCAGAATATGTTATGGGGGTAATAATAAATTCAGATAGATATCTCTCACAGTCTAATGAACTAGTTTTAGCAGATGTTTTGCAGAAACAAAAATATGTGTTACCACAAAAATACAAAGATTCATTGTGGGGGATGGATATTTCAAGCCCATATCATGTGTTCAGAGGGAAAGGGTTGCATAATATAACTCTTGGTGTTATTGGATATGGAAATGTGGGTAAAAAAGTTGTTGAAATTGCTTTAAAGCTTGGGATGAAGGTGATGGTTTATAATCACAATCCGATAACAACTTTTATTTCAGAGGACGTACAAGTAGTCGACAAAGACTATTTGTTATCGAATTGTGATTATATTAGTTTGCATTGCAACAATAAGATGCATCGCATAGAGATTGGTGAAAAAGAATTTAGTATGATGAAAGCGGGAGCCTTTTTTATAAATACAGCTAGAGGTGATCTTGTAGATGAAAATGCCTTAATTAGTAATTTAAATAGTGGACATTTATCTGGTGCTGCTTTGGATGTTACGCAGCATGAGCCATTGCCTTCTCATAGCCCTCTGATAAGTGCAACTAACATTTTTATTACGCCACATATAGCAGGCGCGTCGGATGAGGTGATTCAAATCGGGACTGATATGGCTATCGATCATTTGAGAGATTTTATTAAAAAAATGGAGCACGAAAATGGATAATATATTGGTTATCTTAGCTGGAGGAGTAGGAATTAGGTACGGCGCAGATGTTCCAAAGCAATATGCATTGATAAAAGGCAAAAAAATAATAGATTATTCGCTAGAGGAAATGACGAAGTCTACAGAAACAGATAAGATTATTGTGGTTTTAAACAAAGACGAAGTACAAAAAAAAGAAATAGAAATGAAATATGATGTGGAAGTAATATATGGGGGAAAAGAACGAGCATATTCTTTTCAAAATGCATTGGATCATATTTCTAGTTATTATCCTAACTGTCAAAAGGTCATTTTTCATGAAGCCGCCAGAATACTTGTGGAACATAACGTAATAGATGCGTATTTCAAATTACTAGATGAATATGATTATGTAGAATCCTGCACAAAAATCAGTGATTCGTTGGGATCATATGTTGTTCATGCCCCTAGACGAGAAGATTATTATTTAATACAAGCTCCGGAGGCATATAGATTCTCAGTATTAAAACAATTCTTTAATTGTGAATCTGAAATATATTTTGCCGCCAATCAATTTCCAAAATCACTTAGAGGTTATCAGTTTTTTGGTATTGAAAATAATATCAAATTAACGACCCAAGCTGATAAAACATTGATCGAGTATTTGATTGATAGTAAAAATAAATGATAATTACTCACTGTAGGGAGGAAAAATTGAGCACTTCAGAAATTATTATTAAGGAATATGATGAGAGCAATATTGATGCTTGGGATGATTTTGTATTAAGAAAATCTGTAAATGGTACTTTTTTACAAACTAGAAACTTTCTGAATTATCACCCATATGGGAGATTTAGGGATGCGTCATTAGTTGCTTATATGGGAAGTGAGATGGTAGCCGTGTGTCCAGGACACATGATCTCTGGTGATGACGGCGAAGAGTTTTACTCTCATAAAGGGAGTACATACGGTGGCATAATAATAAGTCGGAAACAATATAATTTAGAACGTGTCCTTCAAATTGTGAAAACATTCGATTTATATTTTGAGGCCAGATATAAAAAAGTATTATTGAAAATTACTCCTGGCATTTTTTCACTTGAAAAGCCTGACCTATTAGAATACTTGCTTACATATCTTGGTTACAAGAATTATGTGGAATTAAATCTTGTATTAGATTTAAAGAACCTTGAAAACAGCGTTATTGATAGTTTTGATAGAAATAAGCGCAGAAATATATTTAAATGTGAAGAGCATAACTTGGTATTCCGTGAATTGGCTAGCGATGATGAAGTTGGTGGTTTTCATGATCTTTTGTCAATTAATTTATCTAAATATAATCTTAAACCTATTCATACCAAGGAAGAATTAATCGATTTCAGAAATAAAAGATTAGTAAATAATACAGAATTTTATGGAGTGTTTGAGCAAGATAAGATGATGGCAGCGGGGATGATGTTTAAGTTTGAACAAACTAATGTGATTCATGCTCAAAACTTGTCAGCTGATTTTAGATTCAATGATTATTCTCCTATTACGTATTTATATTACAAAGTTATAGAAAAAGCCAAAAAAGATGGCTATTCATATTTGTCATGGGGGATATCTACTGAAGATTGTGGGAAAGTGATTAATCACGGATTGGTGAGAAATAAAGAGTCTTATGGGAGTAAATATGAATTAAACAAAACCTTTTATAAAGAATATAAATGATGAAGAGGTAATTTATGCAGGTTATAAAATATGTATTCCAACCACATGGAGATGAACGGGGACAATTGGTTTCTCTTGAAGAGCATACTGATATTCCTTTTGAAATTAAGCGTGTTTATTACATGTACGATACTATTGAGGGGGTAGTAAGGGGGCATCATGCACATAAGAACCTTCAGCAGATTCTTTTTTGCGTTCACGGAAGTTGCAAAGTTTTGCTAGATAATGGGAAAGAGAAAAAAATAGTTCCATTGGAAAGACCTTACGAAGGTCTTTATGTTGCAAATAATATGTGGAGAGAAATGTATGATTTTTCTCCAGATGCTGTTCTTATGGTATTAGCTTCTGAGCCATACAATGAAGCAGATTATATCAGAGATTATGATGAGTTTTTAAAGTTTGTGGAGAAAAGTCAATAGATAGTAGTATGAAGATCCGAGATTGCAGCGATATTGGAGGGGAAAATGATAATTGGTTATACTGCAGGGGTGTATGATTTGTTTCATATAGGACATCTTAATCTGCTAAAAAACGCAAAAGGAATGTGTGACAAGCTTGTGGTAGGTGTGACAGTTGATGAGCTTGTTAAGTATAAAGGGAAAACAGCAATGATTCCTTTTTCTGATCGGATAGAAATTGTTAGATCGTGCAAGTATGTTGACGCTGCAGTTCCGCAGTATGATATGGATAAATTAAAAGCATGTAAGCAGTTGGGGGCCAATGTTCTATTTGTTGGTGACGATTGGTATAGAACTGATAAATGGAATGAATATGAAAGGGAATTCTCTAAAGAAGGTATAAAGATTATCTATTTTCCATATACTAAGGGTATATCATCTACAAAAATAACGGAAGCACTCAAAGCTGTTAGAGGTTGGACTACGGATGATATCGAAGCATGTAATCATTTAAATACAGAGGGGAATAAATAATGGCTATTGATAAAAAGTATTGTATGAGTTCATATATGGCTTTTCGTTATATAGAAAGAGATGATTATGATTTTTACGAAGGGCTTCATCATGAGAACATAAAAGCTGTTCCTGAAAATGAACAAATTACTGTTCACACTTCAGAGGATATAGGATATGAAATAGAAAAACAAATTGCACAGTTCAAAGGTAAAAAGAAAGGAGTTCTATTATCTGGTGGAATGGACTCGGGAATTGTAGCTTCTTATATTCCAGAAGCGGAAGCATACACGTTCAGATTTCTAGGAGGCGAATACCAAAAAGAAGAACTTAAGAGGGCTGAGTATTATGCAAGCAAGTATAGATTAAACTTGCATTATGTCGACATTTCTTGGGAGACCGTGACTAAATACCTTGATCTTGTTATGGAAGCAAAAGGAGCTCCTGTTCATTCTATAGAACCGCAGATTCTTCAGGCAGCATTACAGGCCAAAGAGGATGGTGTGGAAGTTATGTTTGTGGGAGAAAGTGCGGACCTTGTGTTTGGAGGAATGGATGGCCTTTTAGCTAAAGATTGGACTTTTAATGAATTCGTTGACAGATATACTTTTACTAAACCAGAAGCTGTATTAAAAGAGCCTGTGAGCATGCAATACGTTTTTGAGCGTTATAGGAAGGATGAAGATAAGATAGATTTTATGAGATTTATGGACGATGTCTTCTCTATTGAATCTTCGAGCTCTTATTTGAATGCTTTTGCAGTTGCAAATATGCCATACTATGATCCATATGCAAAGTTAAAAATGGCAGATGATCTTGATCTTTACAGGGTAAGAAATGGTGAACCCAAGTATCTAATTAGAGAACTTATGGCTAAGAGATATCCGGAAATACAGATTCCTAGCAAGAATCCTATGCCAAGACCGGTAGATGAGTATTTTAGATCTTGGGCGGGGCCTAAAAGACCTGAATTTAAAGATGATTTAAATATGGCATTATTTACTGGTAATCAGAAGTGGCAGATGTATTGTCTGGAAAAGTTTTTAGACATGCATGAGGATTAAATTGAAATATTTATTTTTATGACCTGTTTAGCTAAGTATACGATTGGAAATAATACCAAATGAATAATAGACGCTTTAAGTAGGGGGTACTGTGTTAGAAAAGGGAATTGCCAACAATAGAAAATATGATATTTCTATCATAATAGTAACGTATAACTCTTCTTATGAAAGAATTAAGTTTACAATCGATTCAATACTTAAACAAAAAGGTCTTTCTTTTGAGATTATTATATCTGATGATTGTTCAAACTATAATTATTTTTTGGAGATAAGAGATTATTTAGAAAATAAAGGCTTTCACGATTGCATTTATCTTGAACATTCAACTAATAGAGGGACAGTATTAAACCTGTTAGATGCTGTGAACGCTGCTAGCAGTTGCTATATTAAGGACATCAGTCCTGGCGATGCATTATTGGGGGACCATTTGTTAGAGATATGGTTAAGAAAAATGATTGGTAGTAATCGTGAGTGGAGCTTCTGTAAAGTTGTTAACTATACCAGAGACGGCTCAGATAATATAAAACTGGTATCTCAAAAAGCTCACCCTCAGGATATGAAAGTTTATATCAATGGAAATGATGACAAATGCAGGTGGAATTATATTGCTTTCGACGATTTAATTACTGGGGCTGCGATGTTATGCAAAAAGCAATTGCTAGTTGATTATTTGAATATTATTAAGGGAAGAATAACATATGCAGAAGATAATATATTCAGGATGATGATGTTCGATGGTGTAGTTCCTTATTTTTTTTCAGCGGATGTTGTTTTATATGAATATGGTGATGGTGTTTCAACATCTGGCAGTTCATTATGGGAAAGAAAATTAAGGGATGATTGGGATGCAGCAGACCAAATTATGATAAATCAGATTGAGACAAAAGATAATTTGCAGAAAAAAATGAAAAATATATTGGTTAGAAAAAGGAATATGCCTAGAAAGATAGGCACTTTTTTTAGTTTTTTTGATAAAGGGCGATTTATAAAAACAATTAGGAATAAACTATTTGTAAACAAAACATCAATTACTATAGATAAAAGTTTATTAAACCAGTATTCAAACTAAAACGGAGAATGAAATATGAACATCCCTTTTGTTAGTTTCAAACCAATGGAGCAAGAATTAGATAAAGATTTACGAGCAGCTTTCGACCGTGTTTATACCCATAGCTGGTATATAGAAGGCTGCGAGGATGAAGCATTTGAAAAATCCTTTGCATCTTTCTGCGGTAGCAAATATTGTGTAGGTGTGGGAAATGGCCTTGATGCCTTAATGTTAGCTCTTAAAGCTTTAGGAATTGACGACGGAGATGAAGTAATCGTTCCTGCAAATACCTATATCGCAACGGCTCTTGCAGTTTCATATGTAGGAGCTAAGCCCGTACTTGTAGATGCAGACATTAACACTTTTAACATAGACGTTAACAAGATCGAAGCTGCAATTACATCAAAGACCAGAGCCATTATGCCTGTACATCTCTATGGCCAGCCATGCGATATGGATCCGATAATGGAAATTGCTAAGAAATATAATCTTTTCATTGTAGAGGATTGTGCTCAAGCTCATGGTGCTAAGTATAAAAGTAAACTTATTGGCACTTTTGGTAATGCCGCAGGATTTAGTTTTTATCCCGGAAAGAATTTGGGAGCTCTGGGAGATGCTGGAGCAACTATTACAAATGATGAAGAGCTTGCGAAGAAGGTTAGAGCTCTTGGTAATTATGGTTCTGATTATAAATACCATCATATCTACATGGGTAATAACTCAAGACTTGATGAGATGCAGGCGGCGTTTTTATCTGCAAAACTTCCTCATCTGAACAGGATGAATGAAGCACGTAGAGAAATTGCGAGAAAATATATAGAGGGTATCAACAATCCAAAGGTGATATTACCTTTAGTTCCAGATTATGCTGAACCAGTTTGGCATATCTTTGGAATTAGATGTGAAGATCGTGAGGCATTAGAGAAACATCTTTCTGCTAAGGGAATTGGTACTAATAAACATTATCCTATTCCGGTTCATCTTCAGGAGTGTTATAAGTCATTGGGATACAAGGAAGGTGACTTCCCTGCAGCAGAAACTATTGCAAAGACAGAGCTTAGCTTGCCAATGTATTATGGAATGACAGATGAAGAGCTTAAGTGTGTTGTTGATGCAATAAACGAATTCTAAGAATAGGGTAATAAATTAAACATAAAAAGTTCTAGGATGGAGTGAAAAAGTGTTGACAATAATAACGGAACCCCAGATAATTTTTAGAACAGAACAGAACAGAACAGAACAGAACAGAACAGAACAGAACAGAACAGAACAGCCTTATAAAGGCTTTTTTGTATTGCAATTTAATATTGTATTAGCGGGAAACCGCCAAAACTGATAATAGGTAACAGTCCTACTACAGTTTTGGCGGTTTTTGATTTTTTCAAAAACAAGGAGCGTCAAAGTATGAGAGTGAAAGAAGCGAATTTTGTGTGGCTGAGAGAAGTCAGTAATGCTTTGAGAGCAATAGTGTTTATTCTTTTCGGGGTAATGCTTTTGGGCAGAAAGGTTATGGCTACAGAACCTGAATACCAAATTGGAGAAGTAGCACTAAAGGCAAATGTACCAATCACGATAGATGGATATGTTGAAGACGAAAATCATGACATTAATTGGTATGTTGATGATGTTATTGTTTCATCTTCAGATACCTATACACCAACAGAAGATAATTATGAGCATTGGATTAAAGTTGAAGTAACATCTGAAGATAGTGTAGTATGGCAAGAATCAAGATATTTTAGTAAGCTTCCTGTTATTTATATTAATACAGATGATGGAAAGCCTATAATTAGTAAAAATCCATATGTAACAGCTACTATGACAATGCAAGGGAATAACTTGATTGATGAGGCTGATTATTTATATGGTTCTGCAGGTGGAAATAATGTAATACAGATAAAAGGTAGAGGAAATTATTCATGGGGGTTGCCGAAAAAGCCATATAAAATCAAATTAGATAAAAAGGCAAATCTACTTAATCTTGGTGCCCCCAATAAACATTGGGTTCTTTTAGCAAATTATACTGATGATAGTTTACTTAGAAATAAATTAGCATACGATTTGTCCGAAAAAATTGGACTTGAGGTTTCAATGCATTCAACCTGGGTATCATTGATTTTTAATGGTGAATATACGGGTGTTTATCAATTATGTGAGCATATTAGAATAGCTGATGGGCGTGTTGAAATTCATGATTGGGAATCTGATGCTGAAGATGCGGCAGAATCAATCGCTAAAGAAAAATATCCTGATAAGAAAGATAAAGCTATTAGGAAAGAATTTCAAAGTGAACTTGAAGATTATATGGTAGAGAATCTTTCATGGATAACTACCGGAGAAGTTTCTTTCAATGAGGTTGCATATGCTATTCCAGGATGGACTGAACCAGATATTTCTGGAGGCTATCTATTTGAATCATCCAGTGAATATGATGAGGTATCAAAATTTAAAACCGGTACTGGTTTAAAAGTCATGGTTAATACACCAGAGTTTCTAAATAGTAATACAGAAATGATGAATTATGTTGAAAAACTTTGGGGAGATTATGAAAAAGCATATCGTTCAGAAGACGGTTTTATCGGCGATAATCATTATTCGGATTTTGTAGATATTGACTCTATGGTTTGTTACTGGCTTGCTCAAGAATTGATGGGAAATCCGGATGTAGCAGTTAATAGTAGATATGCATATAAAGAAATCGGAGAAAAAATGAAATTTGGTCCAGTCTGGGATTATGATTGGGCTGCGTTTTCTTCAGATTCTAGCAGAATGTGGAAAGGAACTAACGTTCAAAGAGATGGATGCTTTTTCACAGAATGGGTGGATGATCCGGTATTTTTGCTAATGGTGAGAAAACGATACTGGGAAAAAAGAGATGAGTTTGTCCAGCTTTTTACAGATGGAGGTTTAATTGATCAATATACTGAGTACCTAAAAGAAGCGGGATTAGCTGATGAGGAACTTTGGAAATACAATAGAGGTTTCTATAATGATTTGGCATTGTTAAAGAATCATTTAAAGGATCGTTGTGAATGGTTAGATGAACAGTTTGCTACACTTGATACTTTAACTGGGAGTTTGTATTGTGAAGACAGTGCCTACCCCTTCATCAAGAGCTCTGACATTTCCGTATCCACAACATCCGCAATAGCTAAAGAGTACATCACCCCAGTGCTCATTGACAACATGCAAGCAGATTATTATCTCCCCGCTTCAACAGACTTATCTCTAACTCTTAGCACTTTCGATACAGCTTCGGAGATAGGAATCTGCCTTGATGGTAAGCGCTATGAATACCTTCCGGTTACCAATGGTGTAACTACAATCACTATCCCTGCGAATAAGATTAGGTCTGCTCCTGATGACTTAACGCTTATAACCATGTTTGCTCATGATGCAGATGGCAATTCTCTTGGCAGGAACTATTTTACAGTAGCAATTGATGATACATTACCAATAGTAACAAAGCCACAGGCTAAGTCACTTAAGTATACAGAAAATGCACAGGCACTTGTAGAGGCTGGTTCTGTTACAAATGGAAACATTACTTATGCAATAACTCAGATTGATGAAGCGCCGGCAGATAGTGCGTTTGGCTCAGATGTACCATTAGCTACTAACGCTGGAGATTATTATGTTTGGTTCAAGGTGTCAGGAAATGGTGGAAGTAAAGATATCGATGCATCAAGCATACTTGTTACGATTGACCCAGCCGATGCCCCTTCACCAGGCAGCATCTCTGCTTCACAGAAGCCTGCAGTAGTTCCAAACCTCCGCTACACCGGAGCTCAGCAGAACCTTATTACTGCACCCACAACCTTACCATCCGCCTACAACGAACTATGGTACAGCCTTGACGGATCTGACTACACCAAGTCCATCCCTCAGGCTCAGAATGTTGGCACCTACGTAGTTACACCCAAGTTCGTTGACAGTTACCACAACACCAAGGACCTCATCCTCGATTCCATAACCGTAACTATTTCCAAGGCCTCAGCACCAGCTTCTATCCCAGCTGACTGTAAGCCTACCCCCTTAACCGGCCTCATCTACACCGGCCAGGATATTACCTTGATAAATGCACCATCATCTCTCCCTGAGAATTATGAGAAGATTTATTATTCATTATCAGGTGATTCCTGGTCCGAGGCACTTCCAACTGCTCTTACCGTTGGAACCTATGTAGTTAAAACCAAATACACCGACACCGACGGAAACTATGAAGATCTTTTCATAGAAGGCATAACCGTCTCCATCTCCAAGAAGACCTACGACGGTGACAGTCCTTTTCCAGCAGACAGAAAGCCCGCTGCGAAATCAGATCTTCGCTATACAGGAACTCCACAGGCACTTATAACACCTCCTGTAACACCACCTGATTTCTACACTGTTCAGTACAGCTTAGATGGACAGAACTTTAGCGCAGAGCTTCCTTTAGGCTCCGCAGTGGGAACCTACACAGTTAACGTCAAGTATGTTCCTACAGATACTAACAACTACGAGGCATTCAACGGTTCACCAATAACAGTATCCATTGGAAAAGCCCTTGCACCTTCAGTAGATTCATTATCTGCTGATGAAATACCGGCTCTCATTGATGAAGCTAACCTTGTATTCACAGGAGAAGCCATTACGCCTATAACCGCACCGGTTAAACTTCCTGATATATATACAGAAGTTCTTTACAGCATCGATGGTGGCAATACTCTTTCTACAGAGATCCCTACTGTAGTAAATGCTGGTACTTACGTTTTAAAGGTTAAGTACATCGATGGAAACGGATGCCACGAGGATTTCTTTGGAAGAGATATTTCTTTTGTTATAAGGAAGGCCCAGGGACTAGTTCAGAAGACCGCCATTGTGGACATCTCAGTAGGAACAGAAAACGGACTCATTGATGTAAGTGAATTATTGGAAGACAACTATAGAATCAAGGAAATTACAGTTGAAGGAAGTCTCAAGGGCATACTTACTATTATAGGTTCAGGCCCCGATGAAGATGGATACCTTCACTACAAGCTTCCTAAGACTGAGGGCAATAAGGAGACAATCATCCTTCTTGACCTGGAGAGCGACAACTACGCTGACTATTCTATAGCTATAACTGTAACCACCAAGGCCAAGATCACAGAAGGTGGTCTCGTGGTCAAGGGTGTTCGCAACATGACCTACACAGGAAGTGCTCTTACTCAGCCGCAGTTGCAGGTTTACAGTGGAAAGACTCTTCTGGAAGAGGGAACAGATTATACTCTGACCTACAAGAATAATACTAATGCCGGTACAGCAACCGTGCTTGTAAAGGGTATTGGCAACTACCAGGGAACTCAGGAGGATACTTTCCAAATTCTTCCTGTCAGCATAGCAGGTGACAACTTTGCAGCAGATGATTTCTATCTTGTTTCCACAGGTAAGAATCAGAAGAAGTCTCCAGTACTGTACAAGGATGGCAAGACTCTTGCAGCCCAGAAGAACTACTCTGTTGGTTATTATGTTGAGGGCACAACAGTTGATACTCCTAATCCTCAGACCACTAAGAGTTATTCCAAGAGCTATGTGATGATCCTTACCGGTAAGGGCAATTACACCGGAAAGAGAGCTGTCAAGGTTGTTATCGTTCCTAAGGGACAGACCACTTTGGTTTCATCCCTTAATGTAAGTCTTAATAAGAAGAGCTTTACTCTCCTTAGGGATAAGAATGCTAATGGCGCAGTTGAGCCTGTTGTAACTGTTAAGAAGGGTAAGACTGTTTATCAATTAGGTAAAGATTATACAGTAAGCTACCAGTGCAATACTTCTGTTGGTACAGGATATGTTCTGGTAACAGGTATCGGTAACTTCAGCGGAATTAAGAGAATTCCATTTACCATTAACGGAACTGACATTTCTAAGGCTAAGGTTGCAGGCATTAAGGCTAAGACTTTTGACCCTGCCTATGGTTCAGCTTATGTTCAGGATGCTTACACTGTAACTGTTAATGGAAAGGCCCTTGTAAAGGGTGTGGACTTCACAGAGAAGTACACCGGCAACACCAAGGCAGGTAAGGCTAGCCTTGAGATAAAGGGTATTGGTGATTATTCCGGAACAAGGAATATTTCCTTTACCATCAGAAAGGCATCTCTCACCAGCAGTGATGTTAAGTGTGAAGCCAGCGTACCTTACAATAAGGGCGGCGCGATTGCACCTGTAACTGTTACAAAGAATGGCGTAGCTCTCACAGAGGGTGTAGACTTCACCGTCACCTACAAGAACAACACCAAGGTTACCGCGGCAGCTACAGCCCAGGCTCAGGTAAAGGGTATTGGTAACTATAGCGGAACGGTTAACCTGAAGTTCAAGGTAAATCCTGCTGTTGTGACAGACCAGGATGGAAGTCTTGAGATGACTGCAGCCGGTAAGAGCTATACCGGAGATAAGAAGGCCAAGGTTACAAGTCTCCTTTCCAAGCCAAGACTTACTGATGTAGTGAGCAGCAAGGCCCTTGTCAGTGGCACTGACTATGCTTCAGCCTTCAAGTATGAGATAGCTGGAAGTGCTGATGGTACCTTCAGGGAGATCACTGCAGCGGATAAGAGTAAGAAGGCTGGTGACTTCCTAAATGAGGTCTTTGGCAAGGATTATAACTTTAGCTCCAAGGGAGTATATATCAGGGTAACAGCTACTCTTAAGGGTAACTATTCCGGCAGCTACAGCACGGTTTACCGCGTGGCACCGGCCCTAATCATTTCAGCCAAGGCATCTGTAAAGGCTCAGGATTACACCGGAAAGGCAGTAGTATTTGATCCTGCTTCCAAGACTTTTGCAAATGACTTCAAGGTATATGTTGGCGATAACCTCAAGAAGGGCACAGTTCTTGTCTATGGCGTCGACTACGAGATCGTAGAGGGCAGCTACAGGAATAATGTCAAGAAGGGCAGCGCCTCCGTCAGGATCCGCGGAATCGGCAAGTACTCCGGCGTTAAGACCATCAGGTTCCAGATCAGAGCTAGAAAGCTGTGATGTTCGGGCCTCCAAAATGGGCCCCTGGGGTCGGGGGTGATGGCCCATTTTGAATATGAGTTAAATAGATATAGCGCCGCGGATTCCGCGGCGCTATCTTTAAGTAAGAGTTGATCTATATCAGTATTTAATACCATGGTCATCAAGAAGTTTGCGCAGAAGAGTATTTTCTCTGGTCAGGGTAGCAACGTTTTCTTCAGAAGCATTAAGTTGCTCTGTTTTGCTTCGAAGTTGTTCTGTTTTGCTTTGAAGCTGTTCTGTTTTGCTGTCTAGTTGCTCCTGAAGTTCATCTATCATGTATTTAACTGTGTTGCGGTCCATGAGCTGAAGTTCTTTTGAGAACATGTTCATCACCCCTTCTATATTCCTGCATAGGTCATACAGTTGAGAATACATTGGCTCGAATTCCGGATATTGAGTGATAAGTTTAATGATCCACTCTGGTTCATCACATCCAAGGAATGTAAGCCAAGCATCAAGTTTGCTTTTTATACCTTCATTATGTAACTTACATAGGAAAATATCAACGGGAATAAAGATAAAATTTTGGAGAAGATTTAGCTTTATTCC
>JAEEGL014958177.1_pt1 | contig 54474 bp, 59 predicted proteins | sample 9134231 | NCBI WGS metagenome assembly JAEEGL01 (sample SAMN16246548, study PRJNA631951) | gut metagenome | biome: gut microbiome; feature: rumen; material: fiber-attached | host: Bos | place: Iran: Karaj | collected 2018-10
TAAATGAAAAGACTTTCTCTTAAATATCATTTCATATAAACTCTTATCCATAAGACACCTCAATAACATTATATCATTGTTTCATATTTAATGATTACCTGTATTATAATAATTAAAAAAAGTTTTAAACCCTTTTGATTATCGTGCCATTTGATAATTAAAAAGTAGCTTAGGCTGCTTTTTTTCATGGTATAATAATACTAGGTGATTGTTAAATGAATAAAGGAAAAGTAGTTATTATTGGTGGTAATAAAAGATCTGGAAAGTCTACATTGGGAAGACTACTTCAAACAAAATATGGATATAATTATTATAATATGGATCATATTACAAATAGTGTTGATGCTGCTTGGTTTGAAGATGGACTACCTTTAAATGATTATTTTTCATTTATGGAATCGCTAATTGAGTATGCATTAACTGATGCTTCTAGACATGGTATCAATTCTGTATTTGAGTTTATTTATAGTCCAGAAGTATATAATAAGCTAAAGAGTAAAGATAATTTAGAGTTTTATTATTTAGCTAATTTAGATTTAAATGAAGATAATATAAGAGATATATTAATTAAATATTCTAAGGATTATGAATATTCTTCACGTATTGAAGATGTTGAACGTAATGTTAAAGTAATATTAGACTTAAATAAAAAATTAAAGGATGAATGTAACAAATATAATGTTGAATTAATCAACACTTCTTATGGTACTAAAAGAGATGAAATAATTAATGATTTAGCATTAGGAATTGTTAATAAATAAGTTTTTAACCCCTATGTTTATCGTGCCATTAAAAAAACAAAACACTAGTTGTATTAACTAGTGTTTTTTTATAATCAATTTAAGTTAATTTCTTTTTGCATCATTTCAAATATTTTTAATTTTTCTTCTTTAGTAAAAACATCTTTTTGTCTTCTAAGTTTACTATTTGCCCATTTCCAAAAATTATATCCAAAATGTCTATCCTTATATATCTTATTAAATAGTTTTAATTCATTTTGGTATCTTGGGACAAACCAAAAATGAACGTGAGGTTTTTCGTTATCTCTATATGCATTATTCATTAAACATGCAAGGTTAAACATGGTAGCTCCAAATACTTTTTTGCAAACTCTCTCAAGTTCTTTCTCTAAAATACCCAGTTCCTGCCATTCGTCACTTGTCATATCACCTAAGCATTCTTTGTGACCAGATATTATACAAGCTCCTGGAAACTCTTGACACCAATCTTCAAATACAACCTCAAAATACTTTCCTTTATATAACTCCATAATTAACACCTCTATAATAATTATATCATGCAAATAGTTGATTTAGTCATCATGTATGTGTATTCTAATTAAAGTAAAAAAGTTTTAAACCTCTATGTTTATCGTGCCATCTAGTAATTAAACGAACTTATAAAGAGTTCGTTTTTTATGATATAATAAACATGTAAGGTGGATTATATGGATAATTATATAATAATACATGGAAGTTTTGGTTCAAAAGATGGCAATTGGTTTCCATGGTTAAAAAATGAATTAGAGAATAAAAAGTACAAAGTTGATGTACCACAAATGCCAGTAGGCGTTGGTAATCAAAATTATGATAATTGGGAAAAAGAACTAAATAAATTATTAGTAAACGAAAACACAACTATAATTGCTCATAGTATTGCACCAGTTTTTGTATGCAAATACTTAATAAAAAACGAGATTAAAGTTAAAAAGTTAATATTTGTTTGTGGCTTTAATAATTATTTAGGAATAGACCCTGATTTTGATGCAGTAAATGAATCAATGTTTTTAAATAATTTGATTGATATTAAAAAATACTGTAACAATATTATTTGCTTCTATTCTGATAATGATCCATATGTTAATTTTGATGTTGAAAAGTCTTTTGCTGACTTAGTATCTAATGAACAACACATTGTAAAAAATGGTGGTCATATTAATGCTGAAAGTGGATACATAGAATTTGAAGAAATATTGAAAGTATTATAATATTATATTATTATTCAACTAAAAAAACGATCTAGACTACCTAGATCGTTTTTTATTCAATTATAATGTTTTAAAATGTTGCAGTAATTATGTGTATTTGTTACAATACATATAATTTTTATGGTAGAATGAAACATGGTAAGGAGATAGTTATGGAAAGTGTACATTCAATAATTATAATAAAAAAAGATAATAAGTTTTTAAACTATTTTGATGAAAGATGGAATATGTATTTATTTCCTAATATAAAAGGAAATTATATAGAAGAAATAAAAGAAAAATATAATACTAATGAGGTAAAATATTTATTTGATAAAGTACATGATAAATATTCTGTATCACATAATGAAAATAGAACATATCATCATTATTTTTATGAAGTTGATACTAATATCGATGGTGAATACTTCACTTTAGATGAGTTATTAGAAGATCCTAAAATAAAAGAAAATAACTCAGATATTATAGGATTTATTAAAGAATATTATAGTTTATAAAAGTAAAACACTAACATGATTGTTAGTGTTTTTCATTTACCATACAAATGGAATTAATCTATATTTAACTTTCTTTTTATATGCTTTATATCCAACTAGTTCTTTTTCTAAAACTTCTTCTTCGTTTTTAATTCTTTTAGAAATAATAAATGGATAAGCTAAAAATATAACAAATGAAATAATTGATCCAAGTATCAAAGGTATTGTTAAAAAGAGAATTAGAGTTATAGAGTACATTGGATGTCTAACAATAGAATAAAGACCTGTATCAACTACTTTTTGATTCTTCTCTACTTTAATAGTTCTAGAAAGGTAAGTGTTTTCTCTTAGTACCTCTGCATATAAAATGTATGATATTACAAATAGTATTGATGATATTATTACAACTATATCAGGTATCACTATCCATTTGAATCTGAAATTCAAACCTGCTACTATAAAACCTACAAGAAACATTAGACCACTATAAAGAATTACTTGTTTTTGTTCCATTTCTTTTTCCCTAACATCTAACCTACTCTTTAATATCATTGGATTCTTAAACATCATTACAATACCAGCTATAAACATCGGAATAAATAGTATTCCCATGAATACCCAAGCATTACAATAATTAAAAGTTCCTGCAGGTAAAAATAATAAAATACCTACTATTAATACTCCAAATATATACTTTGTTACAGCTTTAAAAAACAATTCCTTATTCATATTCTCACCTACTTTTATTATAGCATAATAAATTCAAGCAAAATGATACATAAAGAGCTTTTTTAATTGTTAATAAAACTAGATTGTGTTATTGTATTCTTAGTGATAGAAATGAAGAAAGTTTTAGGATATTTATTTGTATTTTTTTTAATACTATTCCTTTCTAGTACACCATTTATTTACTGTTATTTCGTATTACCAATTGAAATAGTCAACTTTAGTTATAGTGAGTTGCTAGAGGATGACTCAAAGAATATGACAGTAATGCTAAAAAATGATATTCTTAATCCAGTTTGCTCAATTGATGGAGAAAACTGGATACATGCAAGCAATGGTAAATGTGATTTTAATGTTAATACTGGAGACTACAAAGTTGTTGTTAAAAACAGACTAACAGAAGACATTAAAAATATTAAAGTAACAATTAATGATGTTAAAAGTGTTGAACTTAATACACCTAAGTACTTTCTTGCTATAGATGAAGAATATCAACTAAGAGCAAATGTTGTTACTGCAGGAGATATTGGAGATAAGACTCTTAAATGGAGTACTAGTGATGAAAGTATTGTTACCGTAGTCGATGGAAAGATTCATGGATTAAAAGAAGGTACTGCTACAATAAGTGCAGAATCTATTAATGGTATTGTTGCAAAAACTGATGTTACTGTAACTGATATTATTATGAAGCCTACTTATAATCCTAAGAAACAATTCCTTCCATGTGGTAAGTATACTCAAGAAGAAGCTCATTTACTTGACGATATACTTGCTACTAGAATAGCTGCTGAAGGAAAAGGTTCAAGAGCTGCTTTAATACAAACTATTAGATTTATTACTTTATCATTTAGATATAGAATTCCTTATTTCTTTGAACATGGAAGATTAAATAATACAAGTGGTCAAAGATATGTTGATGGTGAAGGAAGATACTATCATATAGGTTTATATTTAAGCGAAGATAAATATGCAGATTTAAAAGCAATTCATTGTAGAAAACCTCAAATGTGGGGATGTGGTCTTCCTAATTATGATGATACATATGGTTGGAAGACAAATGTTAATTATCCAAATGGTCTAGATTGTTCAGGATTTGTATCATGGGCAATGTTAAACTCAGGACATGATGTTGGAGACATTGGTTCAGGATTTAATGATAATCCTAAAGCTCCTGACTTATCTGATCTTGGAGAAATGCATACTCTAACATATAACTATGCAAATAATGGAGACTATAAAGTTGGAGATATCATTGATATAAATGGACATATAGCTCTTATTGCTGCAATGGATGATACATATATTTATGTAGCTGAATCCCTTAATCATGGTGTATGGCTAAATAAAGTTAGTAAAAAACAAGCAGGTGGTACTCTTTATAAAGAGTACACTTATATCAATAGATTAGATGACTTCTATACTGAAGAAGGTACATATACAAATATGTGGTAAATAAAAACAGACTTAATTGTCTGTTTTCTTTTTCTTTAATTTCTTATCGTGTATAGCTGAATCAACTAATAGTAAATGACTAAATAAGAATAAAGCTACTAGTATTAATATTAATAATGTATATGTAACTGGTTTAACAAGAGAAGTGGATAAATGTATTCTAAACTCGTTAGTTATATATACTAAATAATAATTATATATTGCATGAGTTATGGCTGGTGCCATAAGAGCTTTAAAGAAATTTATCTTTTCTCTTTTTATATCTTGTTTTGCTTTAGATAAAAAGTAACCCATCATGATACCACATGATAAATGAACAGGGACTGCAGTAAATGCTCTTAAAACTATTGAGTTTAAAGATATAGTTTTTAAATATAAAATATTTTCAAAGAAAGCAAATCCTAATGCAACAAATGCACAGTAAACAATAGAATCAAATGTATAATCATTATTTTTATTATCAAATGAAATAATAAAAGAAGCTAAAAATTTATATCCTTCTTCTACTAAAGCAATTGTTAATAAAACATATAGAAATGATCCTACTATATTTGCTTGTAAAAAGTTTGTATAACGTGCTATTACATTTTCAACATATATACAAGGAATACATATAAGTACACCGACTATAAAAGATATAAACAATAATGATGTTGGTTCTTTCTCTTTATCATGTACATAAACATATAAAACTAGTATAAATATTGGAAGTATAGCCACAAATATTTTAATTGCATCCATATTATTACCCTATCCTATTCTAAGTGTAGATTTCATTTAACAAAAAGTCAATTAAAACAAAGATTTATAAATATTTTAATTGTAATTCCTACCAAGTCGGTAGTATAATAACCATGGTGATTGAAATGAAGATTTCTACTAAAGGTAGATATGCTCTTATAATAATGGCTTATCTAGCTAGAAACTATACAGATAATAGATATATAACTTTAAAAGAAATATCGGAAAGTGAAAATATTTCTTTAAAATACTTAGAAAGAATTATTGCTACTCTTACAAAAGCAAAGCTTGTTTCAACACTAAGAGGAGCAACTGGTGGATATAAATTATTAAAGAAACCAGAAGACTATACATTACTCGAGATAATTAATGCATCAGAAGGAGACCTAGCACCAGTAGAATGTGTAGAACACAAAGGTACATGTCCTAAGATAAATAATTGTTCTTCAAGAAAGATTTGGTGTGAACTAAATAACACCATTGATTCTTTCTTTGAAAACAAAACACTTAAAGATTTAATATAAGGAGATTAATATGGCAAAGTTATTAGAAATTAAAAATATACATACAAAAGTAAAAGACTCAGATAAAGTAATACTTAAAGGATTAGATTTAACAGTTAATAAAGGAGAAGTACATGTTATCATGGGACCAAATGGTGCTGGTAAATCTACTTTAGCTAATACAATATTTAATAATCCTGAATATGAGAAGACTGAAGGAACTATTATATTTGATGGTGAAGATATTACTGATGAAAAAGTTAATGAAATAGCTAAAAAAGGAATATTCATGTCATTTCAAACTCCTGAAGAAATACCTGGTATTACAGTTGCTCACTTTTTAAAGACTGCAAAGAATGCTATAAGTGATGAAAAAATTAATCTATATAACTTCTCAAAAGAAGTAGAAGATTATATGAATAAACTATCTATTCCATCTAAGACAATTAATAGAGATTTAAATGTTGGTTTCTCAGGTGGAGAAAAAAAGAAAAATGAAATATTACAAATGTTAGTACTTAATCCTAAGTTAGCAATTCTAGATGAAACTGATTCAGGATTAGATGTAGATGCAATAAATATCGTGTCTAATGGTATAAATTTATTGAAAAATGATAAAAATAGTATAATTATTATTACTCATTCAACAAAATTACTTAAAAATATAAATGTTGATTATGTTCATATTCTAGTTGATGGAAAGATTGTTAAAACTGGAGATGCATCCTTAGCTGATGAAATTGATAAAGTTGGTTACAAAGAAATAATCGAGGAACTAAAAAATGAAAACTAGAATAGATGATATAAACGAAAACATCTATAATATCAGAACTGAAGACAAATATCTAAAAAAAGAAAAAGGTATTTCAGAAAATGTTATTAGATTGATTTCAAAAGAAAAGAATGAACCTGATTGGGTTCTTGATATAAGACTAAAAGCATTAAAACTTTATAACGATCTTAAAGATCCTAACTGGGGTCCTTCTCTAGAAGAGTTAGATATTGATAAAATTGCTACATATGTTAAACCAAATGCTAAAAAAGAGATGTCTTGGGATGATGTTCCAAGTGATATTAAAAATGTGTTTGATAAATTAGGTATACCTGAAGCAGAAAAAGAATCTCTAGCAGGTGTTGGTGCTCAATATGATTCAGAAGCTGTATATCATAACTTATCTAAGAAAGTTGAAGACTTAGGAGTTATTTATACAGACTTTGATACAGCTGTTAAAGAATATCCTGAATTATTAAAGGAATACTTTACAAAAGCAGTACCTTTAAATGATCACAAGTATATAGCACTTCATTATGCTCTATTCTCAGGTGGTTCATTTATATATGTACCTAAAGGAGTTGAGTTAGATATTCCTTTGCAATCATATTTTAGACTTAACGCACCTGGAGCTGGTCAATTTGAACATACACTTATCATCGTTGATGAAGGAGCAAGTCTTCAATTTATAGAAGGATGCTCTGCTCCAGGATATAATGAACTAAATGTTCATGCTGGATGTGTTGAATTATTTGTTAAAGATAATGCATTCTTAAGATTTTCAACTATTGAAAACTGGAGTAAAAACATGTTAAACCTTAATACAAAGAAATGTATTGTAGGTAAGAATGCTAAGGTTGAATGGATAATGGGTTCATTTGGTTCTAAGATATCTATGCTTTATCCTTTAACAATATTAAATGGGGAAAATGCTAAGATGGAGTTCACAGGTATTTCCTTTGCTGGTAAAGGGCAAAATCTTGATACTGGTTTAAAAGTAATACATAATGCTCCTAATACTTCTACAGTAGTAAGTTCTAAATCTATTTCTAAAGATGGAGGAATTTGTACATTTAGAAGTTATGAATGGGTTAAGAATAATGCTAAGAATGCTAAACTTGTACTTAACTGTGAGTCTTTAATGTTAGATTCAGAATCTAGAAGTGATACTATTCCAGTTAATAAGTTAGATAATGAAGAAGTAACATTCTCACATGAAGCTACAGTTGGTAAGATAAGTGATAATGCAATCTTCTATCTTATGACTAAAGGTTTAAGTGAAGAAGATGCTAAAGCTTTAATTGTAAGAGGTTTTGCAGAACCAATTGCTAAAGCATTCCCAGTTGAATATGCTGTTGAAATGAATAGACTTATCAACTTAGAACTTGAAGGAACCATTGGTTAGGAGGATTATGATGAAATATATATTAAACGAAACTCCTGTTAAAACAACAAATGGATTTAGAATAAATAATATTGAAGTTGATTTAGATATTCCTGTTGTTAATAAAACAAATATTTTCAACATTAATACTAAAGAAATGAATAAAATAGATATTAACATAGATAAGAATAATGATTTACTTAACTCTAAAATAGGTTTAAGTGTTAATAAAGACTATAACTTAGTTATTGATATTAAAGATAATGAAGAATTAAAAGATAATTTGGAAATAGAATATCATTTTAATGATGAAGCTATAAAACTTGTATCAGAAATAATTATTAATGCTGGTGAAAATACTAAAGGTATGATTACTATTAGATTAATATCAGATACAAATAGTTATAACTTTAACTATTTAAAACAAGTTACTAATATTAAGAATAATTCTAATATTACTGTTAATATCTTACCTCTTTTAAACAATGAATCTACTAGTTTAATAGCAATAGAAAATATTGTTGGTGAAAACTCTAAGGTTATTCACAATTATTATGATTTAACTGGAAAAGTAAGAATAACTAATTACTATACTGAGTTAAAAAATGATACTTCAAAGAATAAACTAAACAATATTTATATTGGTAATGATGAAGATATATTAGATATGAATTATGTGACTAAACTAATGGGAATAAAAACAGTATCCGATATGAATACTGTTGGTGTTATAAATGGCAAAACAATTAAATCTTATAAATCAACAATAGATTTCGTTGAAGGTGCTAAAAAAGCAGATGGTAAAGAATCAGAAAAATGTACAATACTATCTAAGAAAGCATCATCAAAGAGTATGCCTATGATGTTATGTCATGAAGAAGATGTTAATGGTAGTCATTCAGTATCATCTGGTGAAATAGATGAAAAACAATTATTCTATCTAATGAGTAGAGGTTTATCTAAGAAAGAAGCACTTAAAGTAATCATTCTTGCATCATTTAATACATTATTATTAGAACAAGATGATGAGACTATTAGAAACGAAATATTAGAAGCAATAAATAAGGAAATATAATTATTTCCTTATTTTTTTGTCAAAAAAAATAGATACATAAGTATCTATTTATTATTTAACATCAGCAATTAAAGCCATGAATCTTGCTCTCTTAATTTGTTGAGCAATATGTTTTTGATCTGCAGCAGTAGCACCAGTCATTCTTCTAGGTAAAATTTTACCTTTTTCATTTATGAATTTAGTTACTATATTAACGTCTTTGTAATCTACTGTTTTTGGATCATAAATTTGGCTTAATTTTTTCTTTTTCTTATAAAAATCTCTCATAATTTACGTCCTTTCTAGAATGGTAATTCATCATCATCACTTAGAGTAACGTCTTCTTCAAAACCATTTAATTGGTCATCTGAGAAGTCAGCTGTTGGAGCTGAATCAAATGATGAATCACTTTCGTTTGTAGAACTTGTACCGTCATTTTTTGAACCTAAGAATGTTACAGATGAAGCAACTACTTCAGTAACATATCTAGTAGTTCCATCTTGAGCAGTATAAGATCTTGATGAAATTCTTCCATTTATACCAACTTGAGAACCTTTATGTACATATTTAACAACGTTCTCAGCTTGTTTATTCCATACGACTATATTAATAAAATCAGTATGTGTTTCCCCATTAGCATTTCTATAACCATCTACAGCAATAGAAAAAGTAGTAGTACTTGCTCCATTAGTAGTAGTTCTTAATTCAGGGTCCCTAGTTAATCTTCCTATCAAACATACATTATTCATATCTTATTCTCCGTCTTTAATAATTAAATGTCTTAAAATTGATTCGTCAATTCTAGCTTTACGATCAAGTTCAGCAACAACTTCTCTAGTTGCTTCGAAGTACATAACATAGTAAGTTCCAGTTACTTCTTTTTTGATTGGGTAAGCTAATTTCTTGTTTCCTAAATTGTCGAATTTAGAAATTTCACCTTTCATGCTAGTTACTACTGATTTTAATGATTCAACAGCAGCGTTAGCAACAGTTTCATCAATAGTAGATTTAACAATGAACATCATTTCGTATTTTTTCATTCTTACACCTCCTTATGGTCTACGGCTTATACCCTTGTATAAGCAAGGAGCTTCTCGCTCAAGATGTATTATAGCAAACAAGTGTTTATTTGTAAACTATAAAATAAAACGACAAAACCCGTTTACACGGGCTTTAATTAAACATTAAATCTAAAATATACAATATCTCCATCTTGCATTAAATATTCTTTACCTTCAAGACGAGTTTTACCTGCTTCTTTAACTTTTAATTCTGCTCCATATTGAACTAAATCATCATAACTCATTACTTCAGCACGGATAAATCCTCTTTGGAAATCTGTATGAATAATACCTGCACATTCAGGAGCTTTCATTCCTTTTCTAAATGTCCAAGCTCTACATTCATCTGTTCCTGAAGTAAAGAATGTAGCAAGTCCTAATAAATCATATGTTGCAAATATTAATTTATCTAAACCTGAGTTATCAATTCCTAAGTCAGTCATGAACATTTCTCTATCTTCATCACTTAAACCAGCAAGTTCTTCTTCAATTTTTGCACACATAGTAATAACACCAGCACCTTCAATTGAAGCAAAGTTTCTAACCTTTTCAACATATTCATTACCATCAGCAGTTGCTACTTCATCTTCTGAAACATTAGCAACATAAATAATTGGTTTTGCAGTAATGAATTGGAAACCTCTCATAACTACTTTTTCATCATCAGTAAAATCTACTAAACGAAGTGGGACTTCATTAAGTAAGTTTTCCTTACATTTATTTAGTACACCTATTTCAAGTAGTTCTTGCTTATCTTTAGTCATTTGAGCCTTCTTACCCATCTTAGCAATTCTATTTTCTACAATTTCTAAGTCAGATAAAATTAATTCAGTATTAATAATACCAATATCTCTAATTGGATCTACTAATCCTTCTACATGTGTAATATCTTTATTTTCAAAGCATCTTACTACTTCAACAATAGCGTCTACTTCTCTAACATGTGATAAGAATTTATTACCAAGTCCTTCACCATGTGAAGCACCTTTTACTAAACCTGCTATATCAATAAATTCATATGCAGTTGGTACTAAACTTTTTGGTTTATATAAATCATTTAAAAAATTTAATCTTTTATCTGGTACAGTTACAACACCAACGTTTGGTTCAATAGTTGCAAATGGATAATTTGCTGCTAATGCTTGTTGTTTTGTAATCGCATTAAATAATGTTGATTTACCAACATTAGGTAAACCTACAATACCTGCTTTTAAAGACATATTAATCCCTCATTTCGTTTAGTATTATAACACAAAAAAAGTTAGTTTAATACTAACTTTCTCTTAATGTTATTTTAGTTGTTCTTTCTTTACCATCTCTAGTATAAGTTACATCAATAGTATCTCCAACTTTATATCTATATAAGTAATATTTTAAATACTTATAATCTTTAATATTATAATCACCAAGCTTAGTAATTATATCTCCTTCTTTTAAACCAGCAGCATCTGCAGAAGAACCACTTTCAACTTTTCCAATGATAGCACCATCTTCAGTATCTTCTGTTACATAATATCTATTTTGAGTAACAAATCCTACACCTAATATTGGTCTAGTAACTTTACCTTTACTTCTAAGTTGTTCTGCTATATTAAGAGCATCTTCAATTGGAATACCAAATCCCATATTATCAATTGATGATGAAGATCCTGAAGATAATTTACTATTAATTATACCTACTACTTCACCATTAGCATTTGCAAGTGGTCCACCTGAATTACCTGCATTAACTGCAGCATCAGTTTGAATTAAATTCATATACCATGTTTCAGAGTTATAACTTCCAAAGAAACTATATCCTGAATTAGAACTACTTACTTCTACTAATCTATTCTTACCACTTATAATACCTCTTGTAATAGTAAATGAATAAGTTAGACTAATTGGAGTACCAATAGCAAATGTAGTATCTCCAAGTTTAAGTGAAGAACTATCTCCTATATCACATTTCTTTATTACATAATCTTTAGGAACCTTAACTACTGCAATATCAGATATTTCATCAGTTCCTACTAATGTACCTTCTACTTCTTTTTCGTTAGTAAATGTAATAATTATTTTTTTAGCATTTTCTACAACGTGATTATTAGTTAATAAATAACCAAATTCATCATCTACATCATAGATAACACCAGAACCCCATCCAGTTCCACCTGCTACATTTACTTTAACAATTACTGTAGAATCATATAATTTATTAACAGATTCTCCTATACCAGTATCTTCTATTGTTACATCAGTTTTATTAGTAGTAATAACTTCCTTTTTAAATAAGTTATCCCAAGGTAAATTTTTAGCTAAAACATCAACTAATATTAGAATAACTACTAAAACTAATGCTACTATAATAAACTTATTATAATTATTTTTGCTTTCATTTTTTTCTGCCATTTAAAAACATCTCCTATTCAACATCTAGCAAAGCAGTATAGTTATTAGGAAAGCCCATTCTATCTAAAACATTTTCGATAGAAATAGAATGAAGTATACCACTTAGGTGGTCTATTTCATAATTAAGTTCATTCATAAATAATCTAAAGTCAGTTTTAGATAATAGGTATTTAAATATAATAACTACTGAGAATACATCACCTTTACCATATACGTATTCTCCATCTATTCTTGGAATATTTAAGAATTCTAAATATTTATTATCAGGTATAACCTTTTGTGTTCTGTGATCATATAAAATATCTTCATGAGCACATAGATTACGATAATTAGATAGTATTGGTAAAAATGCCAATAAGTTTTCTACCGAAATACCAAACTTATTTGCTATTTCTTCTTGGTCTGTTCTCTTCATGATTGTATATAACTCAGATGTAATACCAAATGATAATACCTTTACTACTACCCATAGTGGAATAAAACCATAGTTATTTAAGTAGTGCTTTGTAGCTTCATGTTGTCTACCATTAACAGTTATTTGTCTCTTCATCTTCTTAAGTAAATCATTTACTTGTTTTACTTTTTCAGGATTTTGATTATAACTAGAAGGTTTTAAATAATCTTTTTCTTTATAACCATGTCTTTGAGAAAGCACATACGAGAATATACTTTTAGCATTATTTTCAATAATTAATATATTTTTAAAAAGTATATTTCTTAGTTGTCTATCAAAATAAAATAAAGAATATATTTCTCTAAATTCTACATCATCTATAAATTGTGATTTATCATCTCTTTTCATAAATAGATGTCTGTAACCCATTAAGAAGAAATAATTTTCACGCATTATTATTTGTTTAGCATATTCAACGTCAGGAATCTTAATATTCTTACGTTCTAATATCTCAATTTGTTCATCGAGTGTTTTAAATACTTTCTCTTTCATTTTATTCACCTATTAAAATTCTAACACAATCGGTATTAAAAATATAGAACATCACTGACAAGAATGTATAAATACCCAATAAAAAACCATCAATATTACATTGATGGACTTGGGTTTACATTCGCGACTTCTTGTTTAACAGTTAATACTTCATTTTTAAATGTTATTAATTCTTTTATAGCGGGAACAAGAGATTTAAATATTGATATTACTTTTTCTCTATTTACTCCTGATAATTTAACATCTTTAACGGAATTATAGAAATCTTCAATTTTAGAACAAACACGATCAAAAGCATCGACTGTGCGGCGTTCTTGAACAACTTTAACACCACGATCAATGTTTTGAGCTAGTTTTTCTCCACTTTCAATTATTTTAGTTAATGAAACTCCTATTTTTTGATTATCCATATCCATTACCTCATATTTATCATAATATAAAATATGGGATTAATGTAAAACTAATTGATTGTTATACACTTTTATTTACATAATAAAAAGCTAGTAACCTAGCTTTTTCATTAAATCAAATAAAGTTGTTTTGCTATCTAAATCAACTTGTCCAATCATAAGAGTATCCTTAATCCAAGAGATTCTATAATACTTCTTAGATGTAGACATTTCTACTATTGAGAAGTTATCACCTGTTGCAATACTCTTCTTTATATCTGATTCTTTTAACTCATAATTACTATTATCTTTATTTTGTTCTAGTAAATCAGTAGAAGCATAACTATATATGTTTTTAGTTTCATCTACATACATGCTTTTAGCTAATTGTTCAGTTGTATCTATAAATATGATTTGTAAGTTATTCTTCCCAGTTAAAGAATATGCTCCATCTGAAAAATCATAATGGTCAATAGCATCAACTAATGTATAATCATCTTTTGTTTTTTCATAAAAATCATTTGCAGATATAGCTGCTCTTTTTACACATCCAGTTGATAATATAACTAATAGTAGTAAAACTAAACCTTTTAATTTTTTCATAAAACCCTCCTAGAATGTTTTAGCATTAACTACATCATACGTATCTGTAATTGCAATAAATGCTTTAGGATCAATCTCCTTAATACCTGTTTTAACTTTATAATAATCTTTTGAATCTATAACACTTATTAGTATTTTACTCTTTTCTTTAGTATAACCACCACGAGATTCTAATACTGTTAGTTCATAACCTAGAACATGAAGAATATAATTTTTAACTTCATTATCTTCGTTTGTAAAAATATAAAACATCTTTGAACTATTAATACCAAATCTTGCTTTAGTAGTCATATACTTAGTTATTCCTATTATAGTTAAAGAATATATCATTATACGATAATTTTTTGTTATAAGTAGAATAATTAATAATATTATATCGATTATCCATGAATATATTTTACTATGTATCTTAGTATACTTACCTATAAGATCTTCTACTAAGAAGATCACACTTGCTCCATATCCATTTCTATAAAGCATACTATAACCTGTTCCACTTAAAGTACCAGCAACCAAAAGTGTAACTGCTACTTCTGGTAATTCTAATTTATAATTATTTAATACTATAAAATTAAGTAAAATAAATAATGGAATACCAAGTGCAGGTAAAAGGTATCTTTTAATACTTTCTTTACTAGCAAATAAGGAACAAATAAGTAAAAGAATAGAATTAATTAGAATAATATTAACTGCGGGATTAATACCATCAAATAAGTATATAAGAGCACCTATACCATCTACACCAAATGAAATAAAACCATTAGGTATTATAAATAGTACATATGCTAATGCAATTAATTCTAAACTTAATAAAATTGATAACACCTTTTTAATCTTTTTCATACTACCTCTTTAATCTTAAATATGCATTTATAAATCTATAAATATCTCCATCTAATACTTTACTAGCATTATTTGTTTCTTCACCAGTTCTTACATCTTTAACTAAAGTATATGGTTCTAATACATAATTTCTTATTTGACTACCAAAATCAATATTACTTGATCCCTTTAGTTCATTTATATTATCTTGTCTATTTCTAACTTCTATTTGATATAGTTTATTCTTTAATACATTAAGAGCTGTTTCTTTATTCTTAATTTGACTTCTTTCATTTTGACAAGTAACAACTATTCCAGATGGAATATGAGTAATTCTTACTGCAGAATCAGTTGTATTTACTCCTTGTCCTCCATTACCAGATGATCTATATACGTCTACTCTTATATCTTCATCTTTAATTTCAATATCTTTTGATACATTTGGAAACTCAGGAGTTACATTAACAGCAGCAAATGAAGTTTGTCTTTTTCCATTTGCATTAAAAGGACTAATTCTTACAAGTCTATGAACCCCTATTTCACTTTTTAAATAACCATATGCGTTATCACCAACTACATAGATAAGAACACTTTTAATTCCTGCTTCTTCTCCAGGTAGTTTATCAATAATTGTGTAATTAAAACCAAATTTATCGAAGAACATTGTATACATTCTAAGTAACATGTTAGCCCAATCACAACTTTCTGTTCCACCTGCTCCTGGATGTATTTCTAAATAACAATTATCTTTATCAAATTCTCCATTAAGTAAACTCTTTGTTTCAAATTCACTTACATTCTCTTCAATAGATGGATATTCATTTGAAATCTCATTAAATTCATCAGTTGATTCATCAACTAAATCTAACATATCTATATAAGAACTAATTGTACTAACTAATTCTGTATATGTCTTAGTATCTCTTTTAAGAGAAGACAATCTACTAGATAATTTATTATAATTATCCATATCTTCCCAGATATTAGGATTTTCTAATTCTTTTTCAATATCTTCAATCTCTTTATTCTTACTATCTAAGTCAAAGAGACCTCCCAATATCTAAAATATTTTCATATAATTTTTTATAATTTTGAATAAGCTCATTTTTCATATTCATCACTCTCACTTTGATTTTATCATTTATTATTTTTCTTGTAAATTATTCGTAATATGGTTGTTTTTAATATATTTGGCAACTTCTCTAAAGTTATCATCATAATCTATTACATTTAAATCATTTGATATCCAAAGGTCAGATAAAGTAGCTTTCCCATTTTTTATGATTTCTTTTACTTTAGGGTTACTTATATGAGTTGCTTGTTCAATTGATTCAAGTGGGAAAAATCCTTCATCATCATATAGTTTGCACATAATATCGCATTCTAACTTATCACAGTTATATGCAAACTTAGCTTCTTTGGTTTTACCTTCATCAAACTCTAAAATATATTGTTTAATCTCTTCACCCTTAAGTAAATCTTTTAAGATTTTTTCTACTGCATCATGACCCATTTTAGTCTTTTCTTCTTTAGTAACATCAAAGAATACTAAGTCTCCAATTATTGTTTCTTCTAATTCATGAACGGCAAGCATCATTATTACTTTTTCTAAATCTATATCATAGTTAAACTCTGAATACATAGAAATAGCTAACATTTGAGTACCATATATATGTTCTGCAACTGACTCTACTCTATCTTTATTAAGATGCCAATCAAGCCAACCAGTTCTTATTAAGTTCTTAAGTCTATAACATATTAAATAAAAATCTATTATCCTCTTACTCTTCATCTTCTTCTCCAATTATTCCATTTTCATAGTCAATTTTTTTCTTAACTGTGATAATAATTCTTATTAGATAATAAACAAATGGTAAAAATATAATTATATTTTTTAATAGATAAGTAAACTTACTTCCATATATTACTTTATTAGGTAAGTCTACTAATAAAACATAAGGCATTATTAAATAAAGAAATGTTAATATACCAATTGATAATAATAAAAGAATTTCTTTAATTATTATTTTAGGAATACTCTTACTGTATATATTCTTATTAACTTTGCGAATATAATCAATCAAAGCATATATAGCTACAAACATAATAAAGTAACCAATGTATTCTCTTATACCAGAGTAAGTATATACTCTGTAAGCAGTGTATTCATTTTCTATATCTTCTACTAATAGTAATTCACTATAAGCAATTGTAGTAGAAATAATAGATAGAATAAAATATGCTAGAATATCTCTGAAATAGGAAACTTTATTATCCATCTTTAACACCTTCTCTTAGGTATTATAACATATTTATTACCTCATTTATCAGTTCTTTAAGCCTTTATATGATAAAATGTATTTGGAAGTGATATTTATGTTTGGTCAAGGAATAAGATATATGAAATTGTTTTTTAATACTATTAATATTAAAAATAAAATTGATATAAATAACTTTATAATTGCTAAAGCAAATATACCTGATTTAAATGAATATGTTCCTCAAGGAATAATGTATTTAAAAGATAATATTTATATCACAGCTTATAATAGTCTAGGTGGTAATACAAGACTATATACTTTAAATAAAGAGTTAAAACACGTTAAAACAAGTGAACTATATAATAATTCTCATGCAGGTGGTTTAACATATGATAACTCAAATAAACTTATTTGGATAACTGATAAAAAAGGGAGTATATCAGGATATGAATATAAAAGTTTAACACATGATACATTAACTCCTATTCTAAAAAGAGTAGATGTATCAGATGAATTAATAAATATTTGGAATGGTAAAACTGCCGCCTATATATGTGCTAATAATAACAAACTATATGTTGGTAACTATAATGAAAAAAGTAAAAGTATTTTAAAAGAATATGATTTAATTAATGACGGAATAAGTGATAGTTATAGAACTATAAAGTTTCTTGGAGGAGTACAAGGAATATGTTTTTATCAATTTGAAAATGAAACTTATTTACTAGTAAGTAGATCATGTGGTAAAAGAATACCTTCTCTTTTAGAAATATATAAATATGATAATGCTATAACAGACTATAGAAAAGAAAAACACGTAACAATAAAAATGCACGCAATGATGGAACAAATTACTATCATGGATAATCATCTGTTATGTTTATTTGAATGTAATTCAAGAAGATATAATAAAGAAAGAGTCTACAATGATATTATAATAATAGATTTAAATAAATTATTAGAAACAATAAAAAGAGATATATCAAATTGATATATCTCTTATTTATTATGCTTCTATTCTATAAATATTTCCTAGTGTTGAATAATTAAGTCTTACTCCATTTTTAAACGAAGTAATTCTATCATATAAACCATGTGTAGATGATCCATCTACTTCTCCATTTTTATATAAAATATAATTATCATCATTTAGAACAGCAGAACTATATAATAATTCACCATATGATCTATCAGTCAAATATGAGAATACTACAATATTACTACTATCAAGCATAGTTATAAGTTCATTTTCATTAACTTTATCTTTAAATGATAAAATCACAGTTTTTTGTTTAGATGATGAATTTATTTCAGTATTCATATCACCTGTTGCTAATACTGTACCACCATTTATATAAGTTCCTTCTGATGAATCTATACCATTATCTAATCCTGACTTAGATAAAGCTATTATTTTTCCGCCTTCTATAGTTATTTTACCATTTGAATCTATTGCATCACCTGAAGACGCATCAAGAGAAACAATAGAAGTTAGAGATTTAACATTAATAAATATATCATTTCTTACTGCATTATCAGGTGTTCTAACAGATGATGTATTTAATCCATCATCTTTTGAAGAAATATTATATTCTCCTTCTCCACCTATGAATGCTAAATTAGCTTTTGATTCAATTCCTTCTTTATTTTTACTAGTGATGTTTAAAATACCTTTCCCTTCAAAATAAAGATCAATATCAGAACTAATTGCACCAGTTGCTTTGTAGAAGTAATATGGATCACCTTCAATTAAATCTTGTTCATCAGCAGTTACTTTTGCAAATAATATATTATTTATTTGTTCTTTAGTATAAACACCATAATAATTAGTAAATTGTTGATAATAAGTAGAAAATTCATTTGTATATTTATTTTGATAATTAGATAATTCTTCTTTTGGTATTAAACTTATCTTTTTAAACTTTCCACCTTCAATATTATTTGTAGTACCTTCAAGTGTTTCTATTGTTACTTTATGAGATGAATAATTCATATCTTTATTATATACATAAATAGCTGGTATCTTTTTAGAATCAGAATCAATAGAAACATTGTTTAAAACTATTGAGATATCATCATTTAAATCATTAGTATTTACTGCTAACATACCTTTTAGTTTTCCTGATAACTTAACTGATGAAGATATATTTAATATAGTTGCTTCAAGAGTTTTTTGTTCGACTTCATTACCATCTTCAATAAAGTCATCTATATCTAAGGCTTTATATGTATCTACTCCATCAAATATGAATTTAGTTATATATACCTCGGGTAATTTATTCTCTTTATAGTCATTTATAAATGAAGAATAATCAGATAATTCATATATTTTAATACTATTATTATTAACTGTAAGTTTTGTAAGATTTACTTCAAGATCACTTGGGGACTCATTACTTTTACTTTTTATTGGAAAACCATATAAAAAAAATAGATAATAAAAAACACAACAAATAATTAAACTAACAGCAATTATAACTAATGATAGAACAAATTTACCACTATTATCGTGAATCTCTTCTACTGGTTCTTGTTTATCTTCTGCTTTTTCTTCTTCCATTATTTTAGAATATATATCATAACTGTTTTCTTCCGTATTCGTAAACTCATCATTGTTCTCTATCATCTTGTAATCCTCATCTTTCACATATATTCTCCTTATAATGATACATTTAAATTGAAATTAAAACAATAGAATGATAAACATAAAAAAAATAATAAATGAATTCATTTATTATTTTCTTTCATTAAATATCTTGTTTTGTATTATATATTCTAACGTTCTTAGTTTTCTTAATTAATGATCTTGAACGTACATCTCTTGGAAGTACTATTGATTCTTTAGAATGTATTTCTTCATCAATTCCAAAGTATTCTTTTAATGCAGCATAACTAGCCTTAACACCTTTAAAGTTTTCTTCTTCATCAGTAAGTATGCTTTTTAATCTCTTATATTCCTTTAGCTTCATTTCATCTTGCATTTTTTCTTGGTAATACATTCCTCCATATAAAGGAGTATATCCTATGATTTCTCCACCTAAATCATAAACAGCTGTTCCATCCATTGGATATGTTTTTTTACTTAAATAATCAATTAAATTCTTATATGTTTCAGTTCTTTCTTTAGTATTAACTTGAGAATATAAATCAAGAGATAAATAATCATCTTCTCTTATACCAAATACATCTGCAGAACCATTAGATAATACATATGCATGTTTTCCATTAGATTCACCGTTGAAATTTACTACTTTTTTAACATTATTTGCTACAGCATATTTAACTATTTCTAATCCATCCTTAGTACCTACTAAGTAATCTAGCGCATCTTCGTTAATAAATATATTTTCTCCAGCAAAAACTTTTTCTAAATAAATTCTAACCTCATCACTTAAATATTTTGTGTCTAAAACACTTGCAGCAAAACCAACCATTGTACTTCTATGTTTGTCTTTAAAAATATGAGGTTCTTCTCCTTTAAAATTTAATCCTTTTATAATAAGTCCTCCCATAACATCACCCTCCATAAAAATTATAACATAAAAAAAACTACACTAATGTAGTTTTTTATTTTCCTAAAATAATCCCCATTCTGCTAGTTTTTCAAATCCACCTATTTTATTAACATATTTTCTGGCTAACTTAACTATTTCTGAATAAGTTTTACCATCTACAAATTCATCCCCGATTGCACAGCTAATATTTACTTCTTTGCCTTCTTTTTGTGCTTTTAAGAATGCATATATATTAATTGATACATCAGCTTTAGAAAGATCCTTACCATGAATTCCTCCACCTGTTACAGAATGTCCCAAGTCAGAACCTAACTTTCTATTTACTGCACCACTATCAACTGAAGAACCACCAGTCCATTCTCCAAGTGGATTAATAACTGTATCTCTTCTTATATATAATTTTCTTAAATCTTCTGTTGATGCATTACTTTGGCAAATTATTAATTTTTTACCATCAAGAATATATTTACCATCACTTGGATATCTAGAATAAATATCTCTTGCTATTTTTGATAATCTTTTTTCCTCATGTGTAAGTGGAACACCTTTAAAGATTCCATTATCTCCACACCTAATGTTTCCAACTTGATTATTACTTAGATGTTCATCTTGTTTAACAACTTGTAAATCAAGTTTTAAATCCCCGCCTATTCTTTTTACTATTGAATCAATTTCTTTCTTAGTAAAATCTTCACTTGTTTCAATAATAATATGACAATTACCATGTCCTAGTAGTAGTTCTACTGCTATTTTAGGATTTTCAGATTTAGTATATGCTAAATCAACAATTGCACCCGCAATTCTATCTGCAACCTTATCTGGGTGACTTGGATTAACTTTTTCTATCATAACAATTCCTCCTTTATAAAAAGTTAATAATACATCTTACAAAGGTAAAAAAAATACTCAAGATAACCTTGAGTATTTAAGTTATCTTATCGTTCTAGCATTACCACCTAATTTAATAGGTTGGTGTGACTTCATAGGGCTAGTCCCTCCATCACTCTTTATAAGATGTGAATTAAATATAACACATATTTTTAATTACATAAAGTATTTTTTTAATTAAACTTTTAATTCATTAAGTCATACTTTAACACTGATGAACACGAGCCATCATCATATGTATAACATGGATATACATATTGATCTTCACTAGAAGAATTTATTTCTTTAGCATTTACTACATTTATATATGCTATGTCATAACCTTCTCGGTCTCTTCCTTTTTCTAAAACTCCTTCAACTTCGTACCATTTATCCGCAACTAAAACATTATTATCATATTTTAGAATAAATCCTGTGAAAGTAGCATCAGCTGTACAACAAGATACATCATACTTTCCTATTGCTGAGAAACCATCTAATAAGAATGAATCATCTTTTAATATAAATCCTCTTACTTTTATAGTTTTACCTTTATACTTATCTACGTTATTACCATAAGTAATATAATTAGCTAAGCTACTATAATTTGAATCAACTACTTCAAAATCAATATTAGTTAAAGCAGGTTTAGTAGTAATCGGATTAGTTGTTGGTTCTATTACTACTTTCTCTTCTTTTTCTTTCGTCTCTTCAACTTGTTCTTCCTTTGATTCTTTATCATCAACTGTTTTAGTTCTATTTTCTGTATTTAGATTTAAAGTTCTATTTGATGCAAAACTAGTAGTTAATCTTCCATCTCCTGCAAGTATTAAGAATATAATAGGTAATAGTAATACTAAATCACTTACTTTAAATTTATATGTAACTTTATTATTAAATAGAAGAACTAATCCAATTATAACTAAAGGTATTATAGATAACTTTAAATATATTTGCATAGAAGGCGCTAAGAAGTTTTTTAATTTATCAAATATAGTTACGTAACTAAATATTGCTGAATAGATTAAACAAACTATTCCTAGATATCTCTTACTCATAGAATATTCACCACCAATACACTAGTAATAAATATAACTACAAATATTAGAGTTATTAAAGTGATTACAAAACTCTTTTTATAGTTTCCAAAAAGTACAACTGTATTTTTTATATCAATCATTGGTCCTAAAAGAAGATAAGCCATGATTGATGTTGTACTAAATGTTGATAAAAGAGATTTACCAACAAATGAATCTGATGTTGAACATAATGAAATAAGGTAAGCAAATAACATTAATACTAGAATAGATAATATTTGATTATTATTGAATAACATTAAAATATTTCTAGGTAACAATACTTGTACTAGACTTGCAATTAATGCACCAAACATTAAATATTTAACAACCTCAAATAAATCATATGCTGTATGTTTGCAAATGGATAAATAATCATTTTTAAAACTATGATGTTTTTCATGATGATGACAATGACAATGTTCACATTCTTCATCATCTATATTATTATTAATAACATCTTTACCACCGAATATAATTCCCATGATAGTTCCTATAAGTAAAGCAATGATTATACCTAATAAAAGTCTATACCAAAATATTTTAGGATTAGTTTTATAAAAAGCATTATATGTTGATAATAAAACAACAGGATTAATAATTGGAGACGCTAACATAAAACTAATTGCTACATTAACAGGTACTTTTTTCTTTAAAAGCCTTTTAGAAACAGGGATAACTGCACAATCACAAGCTGGTAAAAAGAATCCTAAAAAGATACCAACAATTGAACCAAGTATTTTATTCTTAGGTATAATCTTTGCCATTGTCTCATTTGATACATAAGTTTCTATAATTGAAGAGATCAAAGAACCTAGAAGTAAAAATGGTAAACTTTCAAAAAAGATGGAAGTAAAAATTATTGAGATGTTTTTGATTATATCCATTATTGCCTCCTTAGTATTTTAAATTTGAAAACGATTTTCGTATTTAATTATACCTTTTATTCTATTTCACTTCAATAAAAAAGACCATTGTTGGTCTTTTCGTTGAATTTATTTTTTAGCTAAACCTAAAGATTTTTCTCTATTAGCACTATCAGATATTTCATTATTTTCAAAACATACATCTATAAATCTTCTAGATGACATATAATCACATAAATGTACTAATAACTCTTCTCTTGTTTGTGGAACTGGCATAATTACATTCCCATCTGCATCTTTATTCCATGGTCCCATATGAGTAAGGATTAAGTTTGAAACAAATTGTGCATCTTCTTCACTAATAGATAATTGATCAGTATTATTTAAAATAAATTCACTCATAATAACAGGATGTTCAAGACATGTATGTCCTGTATTAGTTAGTCCTGATTTAAATCCATCATGAAGTATTAAAGCCATTCTAATTAAGTCTTTAGTATAATCATCATATGTTCCAAATGCTTCATCTCTAAACATTTCTTCTAGTACTCTCATAGCTACTTTTACATGTCTTACAAGACCACCTTCACCTAAAGAAAAAGCAGGATGATTTTTCCCTGTTGATGAAGCTGGAACTTCATAAAAGTAATCAGGTATCATCTCTAAAATTGTTTCAGCACTTGATCTTACATTTTGATTTTTAAATCTATCTAATTCAACTTTAAAAACGTCTTTTTTCATAAAACCCTCCTAATTATTAGTATAGCATATCTATATTGCTTGTAGATAAAATAATCTTGTTTAAAAGCTTATATTTATTCAATTATATATATGAAAAAAAGTAGGATTTTATCCTACAATACTCTTCCATCATCATCGACATTAACCGAAATATTTACGTCTGTATTTCCTCCAACACGAATACCTAAAATATAAAGTTCCCAACCATCAGCATACCCTGTTACTGAGTGTTCATTTAAACTATGAATTTTTGTATATTGATATAACACAGCTTTATATTCTACTGAACCTCCATCTTTTAATCTATTTGGAATTGGTAATAGCATTAAAACAAAAACTACAATTGAAACAATAATTATTATTTTCTTTTTCAAGAGAATCACTTCCTACGAGAATTATATCACAAAAAAGGAAGATTAAAATCTTCCATACCTTTTATTATTATATAGAATTTTTTCAATCATTATAATTTGGTTTTGCACATTGATTTAAATCAACATTTATTAATTCCAATAACTCTTTTAAATATTTATTATCTGAGTCTGTTATAAACTCATGTCCCTTACCTGAATTTATCATATATTCCGGATAATTATCATTAGTATATTGATGAAGATTTGCATCAACACTATGTCTTATTATTTCGATAACATCATAATTATATGTTCCTTCTATAGTCTTAGTATATTGTAACATTGCAATACAATTTGTACCCGGCTTACATGATTTGTATTCAGTATATAATTTATATTTATTATTTTTATAAATGCTTAACAAAACAGGAATATCACATTTACTAATTTTCTTTTCTATAGAAAAAATAACATTATCATATATAAGATCATCTATTGTTATTTTACTCATATCTAAATTCAAATAATCATAATATATATTTTTCTTTTGTTCAACATCATTAAATAGTTTATTGATGTTTTTTTCATTGTCAAAATTTAAAACTTGATATGCTATTATCCCAGGAAACATTTCTTTAATAGAAGAAACATATTGATTTCCATCATCAGGATATATTACATCTTGTATTTTATTATCTTTAAAAATAGCTTTTAATGGTACAGAACTTCCGGATGATATAGCAAGAGCTCCTCCATTTTCTTCTGATTCAATATAATAACTTTGGTCATATATCCACATATATACATATTTGCGGTTATTATTTTTTTCTATTCCAAAAGGATGATAACTATAAAAAACATTAAAATCCTTTTCTTTGGCTTCTGGATTCCCTTTTAACTCGTTTTCTTTCATATAATTAATTACTTCATCATATAGATAATCCGAATCATTAACTAAATTTACTTTTAAGTTTTTATTATAATAAATTAAACCACATAGTATAATAGCAAAAATTAAGGAAAGAATAATTAACTTTCTTTTTGAGTTCTTTTTAATTTTATTTGTTTCATTAATAGTAGATATTATTGCTTTTTCTTTGGCTTCATCACTACTATCCTTTTCTCCATTTATTAATTCTTCTATATTAATATTTAATTCTTTACAAAGTTTTTTATATAAAGAAACATCTGGAAAGCTTAGTCCTCTTTCCCATTTGCTTACAGCATTTATACTTACTCCCATTTTTTCTGCTAGTTGTTCTTGTGTCATTTTTTTATCTTTTCTTAATCTAGCAATAAACTTACCTGTTTTTTCTTGGTTCATTTTTTCACTTCCTTAAAAAGATAGTATCACTATTATATTATAATTTACACACACTGTTGGTTTAATTTTATATTCAATAACATTTTTATAATAAAAATATTGTAATAAAAATCCTCGTAAACTTTTTTATTTACGAGGACTTATTTATATCTAAATCTTATATTTAATTATCCTTTATATTCTGTATTATATCCATGATTTTCTGTTGGTCTCATATCATTTGGATACATTACATCAGTATAAATATCTTTTTGTAATTTTTTTACTAAATTATAAACTTCTATATAATTTGAAATACTTCCTATTACTATTGCTGCACTAGCATTATTAGGTGAAAGTTGACTTGAAGTAGATATGATATCTCCAACATTAAACATTTGATCAAAGATACCTCTATGTAAATCAACATGAGATAATTCTGCAAATGGTTTATGATTAAATGTTTTTGAAAGAATTCCACCCGAAACATAAATACCACTATCAGTTACAATATAATATGTATTTTTGTATTTTCTAGCAGTAAATAAAACACCACCTAAGTAAATCCATACTGGCATCATATGTAATAACATAAATGGAATAACAAAGCTTAGTAGACTTACATCTTCGCTAGCAAGCATTGCTCTTCCAAAAAAACCAATATCAATTATTGCCCAGATTAATGCAAATGGTAATAATGGATTAAAAATACTTTCAAATATAAAGGATTTTTTATTTGGTCTTCCTTCATATAATATTTTTTCATTTTCATTTACTAATCTTTTTAAATCATTATCCATAAAAACATCCTCCGTTTTTATTATATAACAAGTATCAAACATATTCTATATAGACATAAAAAAAGCTCGTAAACACGAGCTTTAATTATTTACCACAACATTGTTTGTATTTTTTTCCACTGCCACATGGACATGGATCATTTCTACCTATTTTCTTTTCATTTTTAATAGGTGTTGATTTAGCTTTTTGTTTTCCATCTCCAGCTTGTCCTTTCATTTGACGAGCTTGGAAGTTTTGTTTAATTTCCATTCTTAAAAGGAAGTTAGAAACAGATGCATTGATTGTTGCTAACATGCTTTCAAACATTTGGAAACCTTCCATTGCATATGCTTGAAGTGGACTTCTTTGTCCATAACCACGAAGACCAATACCATCTCTTAGAGAATCCATATCAGAAATATGTTTAACCCATGCTTCATCAATAACTCTTAAAGTAATATGTCTTTCAAAGTCTTCAGAAATTTCTTTAGGAACTAATGAAATCTTTTCTTCATAATCAGCGATAACTTTATCAACGATTATTCTATAAACTTCTTTATCATTTCTTCCTTCAATTTCATCCATATGTAATTTAGATTTCTTTAATAATCTACCATTAACAACTTCCATGATTGAATCTAAATCATCTTTTGTTAGATATCCTTCTGGAGCCATATGTTGTTCAATTAATTCATCAATATAATTCTTAATTAATTCTGTAACTACTGAATGAATATCTTCAGAATCTAATACTTCATTACGTTTTTCATAAATGATCTTTCTTTGTTCAGAAACGATATTATCGTAATCAAGTAAGTTCTTACGCATATCGTAGTTATTTCCTTCAACTTTCTTTTGAGCTGATTCAACTTGTTTAGTAAATAGTTTACTTCTAACTTGTTCCATTTCATCAAGGCCAAGACTTTGAACCATTCCTTTAATCTTATCAGCGCCAAAACGTTTCATTAATTCATCTTCAAATGAAATGAAGAATTGTGAATAACCAGGGTCTCCTTGACGACCAGCACGACCTCTTAATTGGTTATCAATACGACGTGATTCATGTCTTTCAGTACCGATTACACATAAACCACCTAATTCTGCAACACCAGGTCCAAGCTTAATATCTGTACCACGACCAGCCATGTTAGTTGCAATAGTAACTGCACCTTTTAAACCAGCCTTAGCAATGATTTCTGCTTCTCTAGCATGATTCTTTGCATTAAGTACTTCATGCTTAATACCAGCACGTGTTAACATCTTACTTAATTTTTCATTATTTTCTACTGAAATAGTACCAACTAGAATTGGTTCTCCAGTTTCATGAACTCTCTTAATAAATTCAACTATAGCTTTAAACTTTCCACCTTCAGTTGCATACATAAGGTCAGCCATATCTTTTCTGATACAAGGTTTATTAGTAGGAATTGTAATAACAAACATGTTATAAATTTCTCTAAATTCTTCTTCTTCAGTCTTAGCTGTACCAGTCATACCTGAAATCTTAGCATACATTCTGAATAAGTTTTGGAATGTAATAGTAGCCATTGTTCTAGTTTCTTCATTAATTTGAACACCTTCTTTAGCTTCAATAGCTTGATGTAAGCCATCACTAAATTGACGTCCTTGCATTAAACGACCAGTAAATTGGTCAACTATAACAACTTTACCTTCTCCATCAACTACATAATCAACATCTTTAGCCATACCATAGTTAGCTTTTAATGCTTGATTAATATGATGAACAAGTTGAGTATTATTTGCATCATATAAATTAGTTAACTTAAAGAATTTTTCTACTTTATCAGAACCATCTTCAGTTAAAATAACTGTCTTAGTTTTTAAGTCTAAAGTATAATCAACTTCTTCTTGTAGTGTCTTAACTGCAGCGTCTGCTTCTTTATATAGATTTGCAGTATTAACTTTACCACCTGAAATAATTAAAGGTGTACGAGCTTCATCAATTAAAATTGAGTCTACTTCGTCTAGAATACAATAGTTAAGTGGTCTTTGTACTCTATCTTCAGCTTTAACAACCATATTATCTCTTAAGTAGTCAAAACCTACTTCATTATTAGTTGTATAAGTAATATCACAATTGTATACTTCACGCTTTTGTTCTGGAGTTAAATCTCTATAGTTAACACCAACTGTTAAACCTAAGAATTCATAAATAGGTCTCATCCAGTCAGCATTACGTTCAGTTAGGTATTCGTTAACTGTTACTACATGTACACCTTTACCTTCAAGTGCATTTAAATATGCAGGTAGGATTGTAGTTAAAGTTTTACCTTCACCAGTTTTCATTTCAGCAATGTTACCATAGTGAAGAGCAAGACCACCTAATAATTGAACATAATAAGGTTTTTCTCCAATCTTTCTTGATGCTACTTCTCTGATAGTAGCAAATGCTCTAACAATAATATCTACATCATTGATGCTTTTACCTTTTTCATTTAATTCTTTTCTTAAAACATTAGTCATATTGGCTAATTGTTTATCTGACATTTTTTGATATTCTTCGTCAAGAGCCTCAATCTTATCAGCAATAACTTTGAACTTCTTTAATTCTTTGTATTCTGTATCGATTAATCTTCTTAATAATCCCATATCTTCCAACCTCCCATGTTGTCAATAAGTTCTTAATAATTATACCATAGAAAAAAGAGTTTTCACTCTTTTTTTCGACTACTTAGAATAAATTATGCCGTAATTTCCGTCTTTTCTTCTATATAGCACTGAAAAGCAGTCTTCATCAGCATTTTTGAATACGAAGAAATCATGATCAAGTAATTCCATTTGTAGAATTGCTTCTTCTTCACTCATTGGTTTAGATACAATAGTTTTTCTCTTAACTATTTGATTTTCATCTTCATATTCTTCTTCCTCTTCAGGAATAAATGCGAAATCTTTTATTTCTTCTTTTCTTTTATTTAACTTAGTTTTATTTTTTCTTATTTGTCTTTCAAGTACATCAATTACTAAATCAATAGCTGCATATAAATCACTATTTTTTTCTTCTGCTCTTAATGTATATCTTGCAGTTGGAATAGTAACTTCAATGACTTGTTCACCATTTCTTGCTCTAACTAGTACATGAGCATCTATTTTTGATGCATCTTCAAAATATCTATCTAGTCTTGCAAGTTTCTCCTTTACATATTTTTTGATGCTTTCTGTTACATCAATCTTGTCTCCACGGATGTTAATGTTCATATAATCACTCTCCTATTTATATTATATATCAAAAACATTAAAATTTAAAGGAAACTGAAAAAATGAAAAAAGAGCAAAATTATTCTTTGCTCTTATCTTTTCTGTATTCTAAATAGAATAATGCTAATGCTTTTTCTCTTTCAGCATCCAACACTTCTTCTACATATTCTTCTTCATTTTCTTTGATAGATTTAAATATTTTAATATCATCTTTATCACTTGTATTTACTGTATAAATAAAGTCATCTTTTTCATAAAGAACACCATATTCTTTACCATCAATATCAAATACTTCTAATAATCTTTTATCATCTTCCATATTACTATCTACCCAACCCTTGTTTTTCTAATTCTTCATAAGCAGCTTCACGTCTTGCATAGTTTCTTGCCGCTTCACATTTTTCTCCTAATGAAACATTTAAATCCATTACATCATTTTCAACACTGTAAGGTAGTACTGCAAGACCAATAGAAAGTTCTGCATCACTTAAACCAAGTTGTTCAGCTAGTTTTCTATAAGATGAACATACTACATCATATGGTATTTCTTCTCCTGTATCATTTTCGAAGAATCTTAAACCACTTGAGTAGTCCATCCAATAGAATGGTGCAGCATCTACTACTTCTTCATATACTTTTTGCTTTAATAGTTCAGTACCAGTTACTACTTCTTTACCTGCTCTTAGTGCTTCTCCAACAAGACCACCTGCAAGCATTAAAAGTGCTGCTGATCCAATTTGAATTCTTCTTCTAATCTTTTTTCTTTCTAAACGAATTCTTTTCATTTCTGCTTTTTCTTCAGGATTCATTTCTCTATAATCTTTCATAGCATTACCTCCTATAAATTATATTCTTTTATTTTCTCTTTCAAGGTCTCTTTGTTTAATTGTTTCACGTTTATCGTAGTTATGTTTACCACGACATAAACCAACTGATAATTTAACTTTATTACCTTTAAAATATAGTTTTAAAGGTATTAAACTAACACCTTGAAGTTTTACTTCATTAAATAATTTATTGATTTCTTGTTTGTGCATAAGAAGTTTTCTAGTTCTTCTTTCATCATGATTGAATCTATTACCTTCTTCATATTTAGCAATATACATATTAAGCACATATATTTCTCCATTTTTAATAATGGCATATGAATCATCTAGGGAAACAGAACCTTTTCTAATAGATTTGATTTCTGTTCCTTTAAGTTCAATTCCTACTTCATACTCTTTATCAATAAAATAATTAAATCTTGCTTTTCTATTATTTACTTCTACCATGTTTCTTTTTTTCAAGTTTTTTAGCGTCTTGGTTATCGTTCAAATTTTTAGTTTTAATTATTTCAAAGTCAATGTCCATGGTTTCTTTAGAAGCTCCTGTACATTTAACTCTTAAAGATTTACCAAGAGTAAACTTGTCTCCCCCTTCACCTGATAATGTTTGTTTCTTTTCATCATATGCATAATAACCATCAAGATTTTTAACATGAACTAATCCTTCAACTAAGTTTGGTAACTCAACAAACATACCAAATGGAGTAATTCCTTTTACTACAGCATCAAATTCTTGGCCAACATAGTCTTCCATGTATTCAGCCATCTTCATTTTTACGCATTCTCTTTCTGCTTCAGCAGCTTTTACTTCTCTTTCAGATGCTTGTCTACATACTTCAGGAAGTAAGTTTTCATAGTAGATTATTGTCTTATGATCTGTTCTTCCATTTACAAAGAATTCTCTTATTAATCTATGAGTTTGTAAGTCAGGATAACGTCTAATTGGTGAAGTAAAATGTGTATAACATTTACTTGCTAAACCATAGTGACCTAGATTATCTGAAGAATAAAATGCTTTAGGCATACTTCTAACTGCCATGGATTTAATAATTTCTTCTTCTGTAGCATTAGCATACTCTATTTGTTCAAGAATGCTTCTCATTGTCTTAAAGTTAATCTTCTTATAAGAACCTTTGATTTCATGTCCCATTGATCCTAAGAAACTAATAAATTCTTCAATCTTTGTTGGAAGTGGTGTTTCATGTACACGGTAAACTCCAGGTAATTGAACACCATAAGCATGATTGTAGTAAAAGGCACGTGCAACTGCTTCATTAGCAGCAATCATGAAGTCTTCGATTAATCTTTCACCTTCACCACGGTCTCTTGAAACTACATCAATAGCTCTTCCTGTTTCGTCACATATAACTTTTGCTTCTTTAATATCAAAGTCAGATGCTCCTCTTTGAGTTCTTTCTTCTCTTAAGATATGAGCTAATTCTTGCATTAATTTTAAATTTTGAGCAAATGGAGCATATCCTTTTGGAAGTTTTTCTAACTCTGGTCTATTATCAATTTCTGCTTTTTCTGCTATGTCCTCTTCACTCATATTTAAATTTAAAGTTTTATCTAGTTTATCTTTTCCAACACTTTCAATTATTTCATTAACGTCATCTTCACTCATGTTTAAAATTGTATTAACATCATCATAATTCATTTTCTTTCTTGAGTGAATGACAGATGGGAAAATAGATGCATTAACTACTCTACCTTGAGGTGTAATAGTCATTTCACATGATAATGCACATCTATCTACATCTTCATTTAATGAACAAATTCCATTTGATAATTTATGTGGTAACATTGGAATTACTGATGAAGGAGGATAACATGAAGTTCCTCTTTTTAGTGCTTCCTTATCAAGTGGTGAATTTTCAGTTACATAGTAACTTACATCTGCAATATGTACTCCAAGTACATAGTTACCATCTTTATCCATTTCTAATGAAATAGCATCGTCTATATCTTTTGTATCTTTACCATCAATAGTAAAGATCATTTTATCAGTTAAGTCTACTCTTCCAACTCTATCTGCATCACTTACTTCAGTTGGAATCTCTTCTAATTGTTGTTCAACTTCTTCTGGGAACTCATCATAAACATCATGCTTTGCGCATATAATTTTAATATCCATGCCTGCATCATCTTTATGACCAAGTTTCTTCTTTATAACTGCTGTATATTTGTTTTTATTAATTTCAGATAAAACATCTAATACAACAATGTTACCTTCAACAACTTTATCAAATTCATTTTCATCTAAAACAAAAGTAATATCTCTTTTATCTAATGATTTGAATTCTAATTCGCCTTCTTCATTTTTTACAATTTCTCCAACGATATTAGATACATCTCTTTTTAATATCTTAATAACTCTTCCGGTTACTTCTTCAGCTTTTTTACTTCTAACACGTTTATCATTATTTGAAACGTATTCTACTCTTTCAGCAACAACAAGATCTCCATCAAGTGCATATCTTAATTCTGCAGGATAAATAGCTATATCACTTTCACCCTCAACACCTGTTTTAAGGAATCCTTTCCCGTTTTTATTAACATTGATATATCCTTTTATAAGGTTATTACTATTTTTATAAAGTATAAATTTATGCTTTCTTGTTTGGAACACTTCAAAGTCTGTATTCTCTAGTTCATCAAGTACTTGGACAAGTTCATCTTTTTTTGATTCTTCTAGTCCCATACCAGACATTATGCTATCAACATCTAAAGCATCTCTTTTGTCGTCTAAAAATTGTCTTACTTCCTCTTTCATACCTTATCACCTATATTAATTATAACATTTTTTCTTAATAAAAAAAGTACATTAAAATGTACTTTCCATTGTATATATCTAATTAAAGATTATGCAAAAAATAAAAATAGTACTAGAGAAACTCCAAAGAATATTAATCCAGCGATCATTGTAAGTCTACTGATAACTAAATCAATACCTCTTTCCTTAATGTTTTGGAAAAGATCAGCATTTCCTCCAGTTATTATTTGAGCACCACTTTCAGCTTTATTACCTTGTAATAAAACTAAAGCAATAATAATAATTGATATTACAATTAATACATTTTCTAAAATTGTTTCCATTATCTCACCAACTCGATATTACTTTACCATAAATACGGGCCTTGTGCAATAAAAATATATACAAAAAGACTTGTAAAATAGTACTCTTACTCTATTTATATATATATTCTTTAATGATATAATTTTATAGGAGGAAGTGTTTGCCATGAGAATAGTAGAACTAACTGGTCAACAATTTGATGATTTTGCAAGTCGTAGTAATTTGAATAACTTCTATCAAACTAGTAAGTATGCTATTTTGATGAGTAACCACGGATTTAACTATGATTTAATTGGTTATGTTGATGAAACACAAAACAATAAAATTGTTGCTGCTTCTGTTATTTTAAATAAAAATATAAAAGGATCAATTAAATATGGATATGCTCCAAAAGGTTTCTTAATAGATTACTTTAATACAGCAATTCTAGAAGGATTCTTAAGAGCAATTAAAGACTTTTACAAGAAAAAAGGATATATATTTATTAAATTTAATCCTGAAATAATAATTGGAAAAGTTGATACAGCAAATAAGAATAATATTACTTATAATGCTAATGTTAGAATAATTGATACTCTTAAGAGCTTTGGCGTTAAAAGAAGAGTTGAACAAACTGAGTTTGAGCTTATGCAACCAAAGTATTGTTCATATCTTAACTTAAAAGAATTTGATTTTAAAAAGATAAATAGAAACTATAGAAAAAAGATAAGACATGGAATAAGTGAAGGTATGAGTTTAGTATTAGGTGATGCTAAACAAGTAGATCAACTATATGATTTTATAAAAAATAAAACAGATAAAACTGCTGCTTATTATAAAGACTTATTCAATGTATTTAATAAAGATAATTCAATTGATTTATTATTTGTAAAAATAGATTATCAAAAGTATCTTGAACATGTTAGAGATGAATATGCTAAAGAAGAACAATTAAATTATAAATGGAATGATATAATTGCTAGAAATCCTAAGAAGAGTAATATTACTGCTAAAATGAACAGTGATAATAAACTTCAAGGATATAAAGATAAAATTATTAAAGCAACTGAAGGTTTAAAAGCACATCCTGAAGCAATTATAGCTGGTGCTTTAGTTGTTAAACATCATAGTATTATAACTATAATTGAATCTGGATTTGGTGATGAATTTAGAGAATTAAATCCAAATCATTTCTTATATTATGCAATATTTGAAAGATATAAACCTTATTTCACTTATTGTAATATAGGTGGTATTTCTACATTTGAAGAAAATGCTAGATTTAAAGGATTAAATGACTATAGATTAAAATGGAATCCTCAAGTATTTGAATTCATTGGCGAATTTGATCTTGTATGTTCTGAATATACATTTAGGAAACTTATAAAAACTAATTACATTGAAAATGAATTTAGTAAAGTTCCTTTAGTTCAAAGAGAAGAAAAGAAATAGAAGTTAATAACTTCTATTTTTTATTGTTTAAAACTTTTTAATTATTAACAAACAATAAAAAAATAGAGCTAATGCTCTATTTTCTATTTTGTCTATATCTTTCGTTTGGATCAAGAATAGACTTTCTAAGTCTTATATCATCAGGAGTAACTTCTACATATTCGTCTTCATTAATGAATTCTAATGCTTCTTCTAATGTAAATGTTCTATATGGAACAAGTGCAATAGCATCATCTGAACCTGAAGCACGTGTATTAGTTAATTGTTTATTCTTACATGGATTAACATTTAAATCGTTATCTCTACTATGAATACCAACGATCATACCTACATATACATCAGTAGCAGGTCCAACTATTAATTGACCTCTATCTTGTAAGTTAAATAATGAGAATCCTAGTGTCTTACCAGTTTCCATAGAAACTAGAACACCATTCTTACGAGTTTGTAATTCTCCAACATATGGTTTGAAGTCTTCAAAACTTCTTACCATTACACCTTCACCTTTAGTATTAGTAATAAATGAAGATCTATAACCAATTAATCCTCTTGTTGGAGCTGAGAATGTTAAATGAGTATAGTTATCATCAGTTGTAGTCATACTTTGTAATAGACCTTTTCTTTCTTGAATATCACTAATAACTGTAGATGCATATTCAGAAGGAACATTAACAATAACGTTTTCAAATGGTTCACATTTAACACCATTTACTTCTTTAGTTAATACTTGAGGTTTAGATACACATAATTCGTATCCTTCTCTTCTCATATTTTCCAAAAGAATAGATAAGTGTAATTCACCTCTACCAGATACTTTATATCCATCTGATCCAGGTAATTCTTCTACAAGTAAACCAACGTTAGTTTCTAATTCTTTATCTAATCTGTCTTTAATATGTCTTGAAGTTAAATATTTACCAGATTTACCAGCAAATGGTCCATCATTTACTAAGAAGTTCATTGATAATGTTGGAACTTCAATAGAAATTGGTGGAAGTGGATTTGGTTTATCTTTAGTACAAATAGTATCACCAATTGAAATATCTGAACATCCAGCTACAGTAACAATGTCACCAAAGAATGCTTCATTCTTTTCAACTCTCTTCATTCCTTCGTTTACAAATAATTTAGTAACTCTGAATGATTCAACATCACCATGGTTCTTACATAATGTAACCATATCTCCAGCTTTAATCTTACCTTTAGATACTCTACCAATTCCTAAACGACCAATGTATTCATCATATGCAAGTGAAGATACTTGTAATTGTAAATCATCATTTTCATTTCCAGCATATGGTTCTACTTGATTTAGTAATACATCTAATAAAGGATTAACTGTATTACCTGATAAATCAGATGGATCAAGAGTAGCAATACCATCTCTTGCAACACCATATACAATTGGGAAATCTAATTGTTCATCGTTTGCATTTAAATCAACGAATAAATCGAATGTTTCATTAACAACTTCTTCAACTCTAGCATCTTTCTTATCAATTTTGTTGATAAATAGAATAGGTCTTAAATTTTGTTCTAATGCCTTAGATAATACGAATCTTGTTTGAGGCATTGGACCTTCAGCTGAGTCAACAATTAAGATAACTGTATCAACTGTTCTAATAATTCTTTCTACTTCACTTGAGAAATCGGCATGTCCTGGTGTATCAACTATATTGATTTTATAATCTTTATATCTGATAGCACAGTTCTTAGAATAGATTGTAATTCCTCTTTCTCTTTCAATTTGGTCAGAGTCCATAGCTTGTTCAACTATTTCTTCACGTTCACCAAATGCTCCATTTTGTTGTAATAAAGCATCAACTAATGTACTCTTACCGGCATCTACGTGTGCAACAACTGCAACGTTAATAATTTTGTCCATGTGAGACTCACTCCCTTTTTTAATAACTATAAAATAATAACTCAAAACCTTTGATTTTGCAAGAAAAATGATATTTGTGTTTTAAATAGATATAAATATTGTTATAATTTTTTTGGTGAGAATATGAAAAAGAAGAAGAAAATCATAAGTTTTATTAAGAATAATAAAGTTGTTTTCATTACCTTTATTCTTTCATTATTCACTATCCTTTATGTGTATACTGTTAACAATGTTACACCATTTGGTGATAAATCCTTATTATGTGTAGATTTTTATCATCAATATGGACCAATGATGTATGAACTTGTATATAGATTAACTGGAGGTGGTGGATTAATTTATAGTTTCTTCCAAGGACTTGGGCTTCCATTCTTTAGAAACTTTATGAATTATCTATCTAGTCCATTTAATTTAATATTATTACTATTTACTAAACCTAATATATTAAAAGGTATATCATTTGTAATAGGACTTAAAGCAGTAGTTGCTTCATCAACAATGGCTTATTATTTAAAAACAAAGTTTAAAGATAATAATGTATTCTTTATACCTATTGCTATACTATATGGATTCTCTGCTTATTTTAGATCATACTATTGGAATCTTATGTGGTTGGATGGAATGATTTGGTTACCAATTATTGTTCTGGGAATAGAAAATATTGTTAATCAAAAAAAATGGAGACTTTATACTATAAGTTTAGCTATCATGCTTTTCTCAAATTATTTTATAGGATACATGATATGCGTATTCTCAGTAATTTACTATATTATTTATTTATTATATAAATTTGATTTTAAAGAAAAAAATAAATTAAAAAGATTACTATCAAATGTAGGTATATATGCATCTTCTTCCCTTTTGGCTGGGGCTTTAGTTGCTGTCTTATTAATACCTATGGGAGGAGCACTTCTAAGTACCTCTGCAACTGGAAGTGAGATGCCTAATAGCCAATACTATTCATTTGAACTAATAGATTTTTTAAAAGCACATTTATCATGTGTTGATAATGTTACATTTAAAAGTGATCCAATTAATTCACCTAATATATCTGCTGGTATATTAAGTGTATTTATGTTCTTTACTTACTTAGCAAATGTACGAATACCAAAAAGAAATAAGATATGTTATTTAGCATTATTTGCAATAATTACTTCTTTCTTCTTTATACCACAATTGGATTTTGTTATTCAGGCATTCCATGTTCCTAATGATTTACCATACAGATATTCATTTATTTATACATTTGTATTCTTATTACTAGGAACATATGGATTAGTTAATTTTACTAAAGAGAGTTTCATAAAAAACGTATTAGTATTTGCTTATACAATTGGATTTATCTTTATATGTATGATAGATCCATGGGAAAATACAACAACTAATATGCTTTATATTAATGTTATATTACTTGTATTATTCTTCTTATTCTTTATATTAGGTAAATTATTTAAAAACTTTAGAAGTATATTCTTTATTTCATTATCATTTGTTGCAGTAATAGATGCAATTGAATCAATTAATTATGCTTGGGATATATCTCAAGTTGAAGAAAACTTTGTTACTACAACTAAAGATATAGATAATACTATAAATTATATAAGCAAAATTGATAATTCTGCATTCTATAGAATAGATCATAATGAAGGTCATACTCTAAATGATTCTTCTAAATCATTCTATAATGGTGTTACAGCATTTTCTTCCATGGAATATGAAGGACTTGCTAAACTACAAATGCATTTAGGATTAGAAGGAAATAATATCAATAGTTTCGAATATAAACAACAAACACCAGTATACGATACAATGTTTAATATTAAATATGTATTAGGTAATACCGAGGATAAAGTTAGATACGAACATGTTAAAGCTGAATTAAACAAGAAGTTCTATAGATATAATTACACATCTGGTTTAGCATTTGGAGTAAATAATGAATTACTTAATTGGAATTATTCAAATGATTCATCATTAGAAAATCAAATAGACTTTGTTAATAAAGCTACTGATATAAACGATGTATTAACAAAGTTAGATTATATAAGTAAAAATAAGTTAGAAAATGAAAAGAGTATTACAGCATATAATTATGAATATATTAATCCTGGTGATAACTTATACTTTGAATGGGATGATTCAGCTATATCATTTATCATAGTAAATGGTACTTTATATTCTAGTGATGATAAGTATGAGAACCTAGATAGTCTTACATATAATAACTATCAAGAATATCATCACGGACAAATAAAAACATTTAAAAACAGAGAACAAATTATAAGTATAGTAATTGGATTTAATTATTTAAGTGAAGATAGCTTACAATTATATGCAATTAATAATGATAAGTTTAATGAATTCTATAAAAAGATAAACAATAATAGTTTAACAATAACAAAATATGATGAGTCATATATAAAAGGACAAATGTATTTAGATGAAGATCAATTTGTATATACTTCTATACCTTATGATAAAGGTTGGTCTATATATGTAGATGGTAAGAAAACAGATACATTTAGTTTAGCTGATGCACTTCTAGCATTTAATGCTACTAAAGGACAACATGAAATAGAGTTTAAATATAGTATTCCAGGATTTAAAACTGGTTTAGTAATTTCACTTATTTCATTATGTATACTAGTTTCTACTAAATATATTAAACCTATTGAGATAAAGCCAAAAAGAAACAAAAAAAGAAAGAAAGCATAAAGCTTTCTTTTTTATTTCTTTAAAAATAACTTATCTACATTAATACTAGGAATTAGTAACTTAATGTTACTTTTGTTCTTAATATGATATGACTTAGTTCTTATTTCTAGTTTTTCACCATCAATACACCAAGCTTTAGATTGATATTCATCAAAATTAATAGTTAAGTCACTTGCTTTAAATATAGTTATTCCATCTATTTTCTCTGGATGAGGACTTATTGCACATAATCCTATTGAACCAATTATTTCTAGTCTCTTCTTCTTACTACAGATTAAGACTTCGAATTGATCATCATCAAGTTTTACATCTTTAACAAAGTTATTTTGTCCAGCTATTCTAGTTGATGAACAAATTAACATTAAAGATGCATCAGTTTCAAGTTCTTCTCCATCATGATTAATATGTAAATGATAATATTTTGAATTTGTAAAAAAGTCTTTTATACCATTGTAGATATATGCTAGATAACCAAATTTCTTCTTTTCTTTTCTAGATGTTTCATATGGTATATGCATGAATTTACCAAATCCTGCTACATATACAAAAGGTCTATCATTAACAACAGGTATATCTATTTGTTTAACTTTACCAGTTAAACATAATTCAATGTTATTTTTTATATTCTTACCATATCCAAACATAACACCTACATCGTTAGTTGTACCAACTGGTATATGAGCAAGCAATAATGGTTCTTTTCTACATAAATTACCAAATACTACTTCGTTAAAAGTACCATCTCCACCCATAGACATTACTAAATCATAGTATCCTATATGAGAAACAATTTCTTTAGCATGACCATGATATTCAGTTGCAATAAGAGTAACTGTATATCCATGAGTTTCAATAAGTCTTTTATAATCTTTCATTTTTGACTTATTTAAAATATGACCACTATTAGGGTTATATATAACAGCACATGTTTTCATAGTTCACCTACTTAATAACTACTATTTGTTGAATATGATCGGCATTAATTATTTGAATGTTTTTCTTATTTTCTACTTTTATCCAATTACCATCACTGGAAATAAGTGTTCCAGATACAGCAAATGCATCATTAAAAATAGTTATTGATACTTTTTTTCCAATATATTCTTTTAAAAATTCTTTAGGCATATGTTTTCCTCCGTTTTTGGGAATTTTATTTAAATAAGTACTTCTATTATTAAAAATAGATAGACAGTATATTACTATTAAAAATACTAATACAATCTTTATAGTAACCACCGCTTTCAAATATATTATACAACATGTTTAAGTGTGAACATTATATAAAAATAAAAAAACTTGGTTATAAACACAAGTTTTTATTATCATAATGGAGGGCCTAGTCGGATTTGAACCAACGATCAGGGAGTTGCAGTCCCACGCCTTACCACTTGGCTATAGACCCATTACTTCTTAATAAATAACTGTTTTAATTATAATGCATTAAAATATAATAGTCAAACAAAAAATTATATTATTTCTTCAAATAAAAAAAGATAATTAAAAGTAATTATCTTTTTTATTTTGATAACTTAGATTTTATTGATTTTAACTTACCATATGACCAATAACCAAACTTATACATTCTATAGAATAATTTATCAGTTACTAGGTCAAACTCACCAATATACTCAATTACTCTACCACCAAATCCTCTTTTAAATTCATAAACACCATAATTCTTAGTATTTGGTTCAAATACTCCAGAGATTCCTCCAAAGTCATATTTATCTAATCCTTTATCTATTGCTTTTTTAATCATTTCAACTTGCATCTTATATTGAGCCATGAAAGACATATAGTATGAATATGTTCCTCCATATACATAATTGAATTTATCATTATCAAATATAAATACACCAGCAGTAATAGGAACATAATCAACATCTAATTTTTCGATTTCAGAATACATTTTATCTTCTTTAAAATCTTTTAAGTATTTCTTTCTATCTAAACAAACTACTACCATAGATACTTTATCTTTTAAGTATTTCTTTAAGTTTTTATAATACTCAGTTGATCTATCAAAATGTTCTTGTCTTTTAGCTGTATGATTCATGATATCTTTAAAGTCTTTTATGTTATCATCATTAACATCAAATACTTCTAAAGGATACTTTTCACATTTTCTAATACATCTTCTACATCTTTGATCCATATCAGGAAGTAAATCTTCAAAAGTTTTACCTTTTATATCAAGAGCATAACTCCATCTAAATTGAGCTTCATCAGAGTATCCTCTTGTAAAACCGCGATGAGTAAAGCCTAATTTTTTAAGTAGTTGATAATATTCATCTTTAACTACTCCAACTGGTTCTCCATTTTTATCTCTTTCTTGATATTCTATATAAGGATCAAATTTAAATACAAATCCTTTGTTATTCTTAACAAACTTTTTAATATTCTCAACAAAGAACTCTAATAGTTCTGTGTTTTCAAAATCCATAACTGGTCCACGTGGAGCATAAAAGAATCTTCTACCTAGAACAGTTCTTGCTAATAACAAACATATTAAAACTGGTTTTTTCTTTTCTTTAACACCTACATAAAAAGGTTCCCAACCATTCTTTTCTTTTATATCTGCCCATTCAGATGTTTGATAAAAGTTTGAATTATAAAAATCATCCTCTATCTTATGAAATTCATCTTTTGTTAATACTACAAATTCCATTTATTCATCCTTCTTTCAAATATAATTTTATCAAAAATAGGCCTTTTTATCTATATATAAGTAGATTACAAAAATAAAATAGACATCGGGGATGTCTATTTTAAATTAATAACATAAGTTTCATTTCTAAAATCAAATACTACTTTAATGTCACTGGCTTTAGCTATTGCTCTATCAACTTCTATGAATAACTTTCCATTTATATCATTCTTTAGTACTTTTGATTGAAGTGAATAATTCTTTTGACCAATCTTATACTCAACATGAGTGAACTCATCAACAAATTTTTCCATGGTATCTAATTCTTCATAATAGGTTGCTTCACTTGAAAGTGCTCCTTCATAATAAAGAATAAGCATAGTGTTATTACCAAGGGATGTTGGTCTAACTATAGTTGAAGTAGCATTACAATTAAGTTCTGTACTACATATTACATACTTATCTTCAAATGAATCTTGTAATTTATAATCTTTAACTACTATATTATATAAGCCATTATCAATTATTGTTGTATTGATTCTTTGATTTAGATTTAAATTAATTGTTTGTCTTTCTCTATCAAGATTAACTCCATTTGCGGCAAATCTAACATAATCAACAAAGAAATCATTATCTTCTATAACAATACCTTTCATAATTCTTAAACTAAATCTTGTAACATTCATAGATGCTGGTATTTCAAATACGATATTACCAGTTAAGAATGAAGATGTAGGTATTATTTCATCTTTCTTTAAATACTTACCTATTTCAAGGAATTCATTTTGGAAATATGAAACAGGATCATATATTAATCTTCCTGTTTGCAATGTAATAATATCAGGATTAAAAGTCTTTGTTACATTTGGATTTTGACTTTGCATACTTACATTTACTATTACATATTTATATCCAGGTTTAAGTTCTTCACCACGCATACTTCTTGAAGTAATATATGTTCCATTTACTACATAAGTAACTTCATTAACAACAGTAACGTGAGATTCTTGAACTTGATGATTGTTTTTATAAATAACTGTAGCAAGAGATACTCCCCCAAATACTAATAGAACACCTGCAACAACAGTTATATAGAATGAATTCTCTAATATAAGATATTTAATTTCACGAGTAATCTTTCTGATTTTTCTCATGTATTTGTAATTGTTTTGACCAATTAAAATTTCAAACTCTTCAGAGTCTTTATCAGTAATGGATAATTCTTCTACATCTTTACTAAAGTTGAATTGTTTTATATTAAATCCTAATCCTCTTAGGAATGATATTACAACAACCGGAATAGATGCTACCATTATTAAAAGTGAAGTATCTCTTACTAAGTTAAGTGTATCTATATTTAATTCTTGAGTAGCAAGTGTTTTAAGCTTAGAAAATAAATATATAAAACCAACTATTGAGAATAAATAATAACCAATTACATATGTATAATATTTTAAATCTTTCTTTCTTGATGAGAATAACCAGTAGACAAATCCAACTGCTATTAAACCAATTATTGCTATTGCTATAACTGGAGAAGATGCATATGTTTTAGCACCACCATACATCAAGGCATTTGCACTTACTAATGATGATATTAATGATCTTATCTGACTAGCATTAAACATAATATAGACTGATGTAATTAACATGACTATATGAAAAGCTTTAAAGTGCCTAATTATAAAAGCAAAGGGTTTCTTAAAAACCATATTATATACACCTCCTATATTCTTATTTTAATTATATCATTTTAATAAAAAAAAGAAACTTAACGTTTCTTTTTTATTAAATACGAATGAATATTTGAGATTCGTAATGGAAAATCCATTCAAGTGATGAAGCAATTTTTTGATAGCCTTTACCAATCTCATACATATAAATTGTATCTCCAACTAAGAAGTATACTTTTGAATCATTAGAATAAAGAATATGATTAACTTTATCAAATATCTTAATATATATGTCAGAATTTTTGTAAGTCAAATATAATTTATCATCTTTCAATAAATAGTTAATAATATTATCATTTTTAAATACTACATTTTTATATTTAAAGTTTTTAAGAGGTTGACTAGATTTTTTACCATCATAGTAAACTGCTCCTTCTTTATCACTAGTTTTAAATATGTTCTTCTTTTTTAAATTAATTGCATATTGAACATTATTATTTTTATCAAATAAATAAACATTATTACCAATGTATCCTTCAAAGTAACTGTTATAGCTAATGCTTTCTTCATTTTCTATTGTAGTTACTTTACCATTTCCCATATCTAAAATATAGAACTTTTTAAATTCATTCTTATGATCATAGTCTGCAAAAATTACTATATTTTCAAATTGATAACTTAAACTATTATCATATTTTTCATTCTTAAGTACATTTATTTTCTTTCCAGTTGTTATATCTGTGAAGCCATATCCATTCCATTCATAAATAGTTACTTTCTTATATATATCTACATCTTCATATGTTTTAATCTTTTCTTGGTCTTCTATTTCCAACAAACCAACTTGATATGCATCTTTATACTCTTTTGTATCACTACAAATATAGTCTTGAGTCTTATTAAATACATTAATGTTTAAACACAAGTAGTTATCTACATTTTTTGTATTAACCTTTTCAACTAATTTTCTCTTAGATGTATATTTTTGATTTATTGCATAATAAAAGACATATTCATCTTTTGTTAGTTTGAAACTATAATAACCATCCTCAGTATTAAAAGACTCTAAAACTTTAAACTCATTCATATCATAAGATAAAGAATAAGTTCTTGGCTTATTTGTAATAAATACAAAGATAGCTACAAAAAAACATATAACCAACAAAAATAAAATATATCTCTTTTTCATATTAAATACCTATTTTTCTCTATCTCTAGGTGGATATTGCTTTTTTGCTTCTTCCATGAACATTGTTATAAATGTTTCAATTTCAGGTAAAGCTCTCTTTGATAGATTAGAAATAGTAACTTTTTCTTTTACTGTATCAATAATAACAGTTCCCCATATAATACCGGCTTTAACAGTTAAATCATTATACATATCAGGTGTTATTGTTAAAAAATTATAGCCTGGTAATATATTTTTATGACCAATTATAATTCTTTCAGAAGTTAAAGCAACAATTGCTGTATCAAATAGTTCCCATTTTCCAGCATTTAATTGGCCTGGAAATGCAAATAATAATTTTTCATTAGGATTCATGTGTTTTTCAATTACTTTGCTATGTTGATCTAATCTCCAACATACTGTTCCTGGGAACTTCTTTTGAAAATCACTTACTTTCTTATATACTGATTCAAACATAATATCACATCCTTTTTAAATTTTATTAATTACACCATAGGAGAATAATAAAGATTTTAAATTATCTTCTGATTTATATCCTAGGGCACAACTAACTGTTTTACCATCTTTAATAATTAATGTCATTGGTTTAGCAAAAGATCCTGCAGTAGATGTCTTAACATTATTAGTTGTACAATATGCAGGAATTTCTAATTCCAAATTTGTAACCTTTTTGTATTCACTTTTATTATATGTTGAAGAGTCAATATAGTAAATATCTATATTACTATCTTTAGCTACCTTGTTAAAAACTGGTAAGTACATTTGACAATAATTACAATCTTGTTTACCAATTACAAGAACAGTAAATTTATCTTTTCTTTTGATAAGATTTACCATTTCATCTCCTTCAGCTGGTACTTTATAAACTACTTCATTAGCTGGTATTTTATTGTAAAAATTAATTAAAATAGCATCATTTAATTCAGTATCATCTAACCCTTCTCCACTTACCCATACAAGTTTAGAATCATGGAATAATAAATAACCATTATCAGTAGTTACTTCTTCTAAATTATTATTCTTAATTAAACTACTTAATGAACTCATTTTAGCTTCATCTATATTATATGATTGAATATTATAAGTTTCATAATAATTCTTAAAAATAGAGGTAACATCATCATTAATCTTTCCTACATATACCAGACCATTTTCTAAGCTACTTATATCTTCCAAATTTATACTTTTATATATTTGTTTAGTTGATTTAATAATAAATGCAAAACCAACTAAAATTAAAACTATTATTACAAAAATAATAAAGTTACTTTTTTTCATCATAACCTCCATATATCTACAAATAATAATACCATAAATCGAAGAAAAATTCATTTTATAAATAAAAATAAGGCTTATATAAGCCTTATTAAATTTATTATTGATTTATATTATTATTTGGCATATTAGGATTTTGATTTGGAATTTGAGTTTGAGTTTGATTATATTGTACTTTATCAGTAAATGGAACTGTTGCAGTTTGTTCTGCAACTCTACCATTAGCATATGCATCTAATTGTACAAATAAATTATTTTGTTCAATATCTTTATATCCTTCAAATAAAATTTCTTGAACTTCTACTCTATTAAATCCAACTACTTCTTTATAATCAAGATATCCTTCTGGATAAATAACACCCATATAATCAACTTGTTCACCATCTGGGTTAACTCCAAAGTATCCAACTACCATTAATTTCTTAGCTCCACCTCTTAATAAAACGATAGAACCAATTGGTAAATATTTAGTGTTCATAAATACACCTCTTCCATATTAGTATTATAACAATTGTAGAAAGATAAATAAATAGAATCACAAAAAAAGAAGAATAAATCTTCTTTTATTAAACACAAGTATATCCACCATCAATTGGTAAGATAACTCCTGTTACATAACTTGATTCTTCAGCACCTAAGAAGATAGCAGCAGAGTTAAGTTCTCCTTCTTTTCCATATCTTCCAATTGGAACTGTTCCTTTCATATAAGCAGTAAACTCATCAGTTATAAGTGTTTCATGAGTTAACTCTGTATCAAAGTAACCTGGACAGATTGCATTAACTGTTATACCTTCCTTAGCAAGTTCTGATGCTGCAGCACGTGTGAAGTTAACAACCCCACCTTTTGAAGTATGATATGCAATTGTACCCATTGCCATATTACCTACTAAACCATACATAGAAGCAATATTAATAATTCTTCCATAATGATTCTTTTTCATTATGTTACCGAATGCACGTGTAACATAGAATACTGAATCCATATCTATCTTTATAGTGAAATCCCATTCTTCATCAGTCATATCTAAAACACCTGCATTTTTAGCAGATCCAGCACAGTTAACTAATACATCAACTTTACCAAATCTTTCCTCAACTGTACGAGCTGCATTATTTACTTCTTCAACATTAGTAACATCACACTTAACTGGTAAGCATTCTACGCCCATTCCTTTTATTTCATTTGCAAGTTCTTCTAGCTTTTCTAATCTTCTAGCCATTACAACAACAGTAGCACCTTGTTTAGCAAATGCTTTAGACATTTGTTTTCCTAAACCTGATGATGCACCTGAAATAACAACTACTCTTCCTTGATAATTAAACATTTTATCATCTCCCTTATGTTAACTATATCATATATATCTTCATTGCAATTATATAATACAAATAAAAAAATACTATTTACGTAGTATTTTCATATTATTATCTTTGTCTATGTGTCTTACCTCACAGTTTTTAATTAATCCTGAATGTGCATACCAGTCAGGGCTATATTTAAAATAGTTCATTATTAGTGTTTTAAGCGCTGTCCCATGAGATACTATGAATACGTTATCTATATCCTCATTTTTAAGTTCATTTAAAAACATTCTTGTTCTTATAGCAACATCCATAGGACTTTCACCCATAGGAAATCTTTGATAAAACTTACCACCATGTTTATAAAATCTATCATAGTATTCATATTCAGTTGGAAACATTATTTTATTGTCAGGCCAAAGATTATCTGAAAATAAACCATATTGGTGTTCTATAAGTAAATAATCTTCAACTATATCTTCAATTTTCAAAGATTCATTAATTAACTGGGCAGTTTGTCTTGTTCTAGTAAAAGGACTTACATAAAGACGCGCATGTGATAAATCAATATTATTTTCAATTAAATATTGATTTAACCAGATTCCTGTTTCTCTTGCCATCTTTATACCAGTTTCTGATAATTCAACAGCATGATCAGGAAGTTTTTCTTCTATGTTTAAGCCTTCATTTTGTTTTGAAACAGCGTGTCTTATTAAGAATAAATTTTCCATTAATGTTTCAACCTCTTTTCTAAACAATTACCAAATACGTCGCTAGTTTTAACATCTGGTTTAGAAATCATCTCATTTAATTCAATTAATAATTCTTTAGGATTCTCGTATTGGTCTAAGATTAAATTTGAGTAGTACTCACCTATTAAATATCCAATATTAACTGGATAAGTAAGTGTTCCACGGACAACAGCATTATGAACAGTATCATGAGTTCTGCTTTCATCTTTCCAAACATCATTATAATAAGGAACACTCTTATATTGTTTTTTTATTTGTTTAATAATATAAGGAGTAATGTATACACCCTGTTTGTTAAGTGCTAAATATTGTTGTTCGCATTTTGTTAGATATAAAGATAAATGTGTATTATCTATTCTGTCATTTAATAGAATAGCCGCTTCTTTACCATCTATGTATTTTCTATTATAAGCAAATGCAATGTATAGTTTTTCTGCTAATATTGAAACTAGTTCTGTAAATAGTCTCATGGTTAAATTTACTACTTTCTTGCCATCTACATCAATAGTACCATAATTAAACAAATGAAATGTTTCATGAACAATAGACCATGCATCACGAGCTGTATTTTCATATGCAATATTAATGAATCCTTCAGTAATACTATTATCTTTATCAATAGCTATATCGATAGGCTTAATAGTATAAATAGGTTTACCATCAATAAATGCTCTAGTCAGTACATCAAATCTTTCTCCATATGATTTATTAAGACAATATAAGAACTCTCTAGCATAATTAAATGAGTCTTTTATATCAAAATATCTTGAAAGTTCATCACTTTCGATTTCATACAATCTTTCAGAGATTAATTCACAAAAAACAAAATCAAATTGTTGAAATAAGTTTTGAAGTAATATCCACGATTCAGATGAATTATTTTCAAATAATAATTCATTAAACTTACCAAATTCCCCTGAGACCATACCTAACCACCTTATTTATATAATATCATGGCTTATCTTTATATAAAACAAAAAATCAATCATTACTGATTGATATCTATTTAAAACTCGAATTCTTCGAATATATATTACAATGGTGGAGTCGGGGAGAGTTGAACTCCCGTCCAAATTACTCACATATTAGCGTCTACAAGTTTAGTAAGAATTATTATTTTATATAACCCATAACATCTTACAAGCTAAGATTATACTATCCTAATAAATATTCATTAATAATACTTAGGAAATACCATTAATATATCCTATATATATGAACCAAGTAACTAACTATAGGCAATTAATTAAATGGCACTCCATCCCAGCACTGTGTGGGAAGGCTTTCAACCTATTAGGCGAAAGCTAAAGTCATATTTGTATTTTTGTCAGTTAATTTTAATTTTGGTAATTAGGTTACCAACCACTTGCAACTAATACAGGACTATAATCTGTCGAAACCATTGCGACCCCGTATAAGTGAAATAATAACACATTAAGGTTAATATTTCAAATTTACGTTTATTTTTTTGTATCAATATCTATAATTAATTCACCTTCAGATGTATATAAATATTTTTCTCTAGCATATTTTGCCATATAAGTTGGATCTTGTAGTTTATCTACTTGACCACTTAGGGTATATTCCTGATCTACTAGGTCTTCATATTTTTGATTTAACTCTTCTACTTTGAGTTTATTATCATATATTTGAACCCAGATATTAAAACATGAAAAACCAAGCATAGTTACTATGCCTACTAAAGTAATAAAATATAACGCATATCTTAACTTTAATTTTTTCATTTCACGTTCTCCCACTTTAAATATAAACTAGTATGACGTTTTTATGTGGGATTTTAAAAAATTAATTTAAAATTTACATGAATTTTTACAAAAAAAATAAGATTTTTCAATCTTATTCTTCGCTTTTAGATCTTTCTAACTCAGCCTTGTATTCTTCAAGAATAGCATCGCTAAACATTTGACGAGCCTCTTGATTAATTGGATGAGCGATATCTTTATATTCTCCTGGAGAAATTTGTTTACTAGGCATTGCTAAAAATAAACCTTTATCCCCTTCTAGAATTCTGATATCATGAACGGCAAACATGTCATCAATTGTTACTGATGCAAAGCCCCTCATCTTAGAATTTTCCTTGTCAACTACACGCACTCTTACATTTGTTATTTTCATCGAGTATCACCTTCCTATATTTATATAAATAATTATACCTTATAAAAATCCTTTTTACAATTAAAATTATTTATTACATAAATCTACAAATACTTTGTATGATAGTTCTTCTGCTCTATTATTAATAGAATATCCGTGTTCTTTTAGGATGCTGTCTATTTTTTCTAAATCATAAGACTTTAAATTATTTCTCAAGTTCTTTCTTTTAAATTGAAAAGAAGCTCTTACTAGTTTATCAAACTTATCCATGTCCACTTTAATTCTATCCTCTTTAGTAGAAAGAGATATAACCATGGAATCTACATTAGGAACAGGATTAAAACACTTCTTTCCTACAATAAACTCTTGTTTAATATCAAAATAATAATTTAAGAAAACAGTAATTGAACCATATTCTCTTGATCCTGGTTTAGATGAGAAACGTTCTCCAACTTCCTTTTGAACCATGAATACTAGTTTTTTAACATTTATTTCTTCTTTGATAATATGTTCAATAATAGGAGTTGTTATATAGTAAGGTAAGTTACCTATTATATATAAGTTATTATATTTAATATTCTTAATATCTTCATTAAGGTTAGTCTTTAAGAAATCTTTATAAATAATATGTGTTTTATCATTTTCTAAAGGTAATAGATATTCTTTAGTATCTTCATCTATTTCATAGCAAATTAGATTGGCATTCTTTTTAACTAATCTTTTAGTTAAAGCTCCTGCTCCAGGACCTATTTCTATAATTAGGTCATCTTCATTTGCATTAATAAGATCAACTATCCTTTGAGTTTTATCTTTATCTATTAAGAAATTTTGACCAAATTTCTTTTTGAAATTAAAGTTAGCCATATATCCTCCTTATATATTAAACAGTCTATGTACATTTTCTTCTGTTATTCTAGATAATTCATTCTTATCAATACTTAAATAATCAGATAGAAAATCCGCGATTAAACTTACGTTTGCTGGTTCATTTGTAGTACCACGTAATGGTGTTGGAGCTAAGAATGGTGAATCTGTTTCTAAAAGAATTCTTTCTAATGGTAATTCTTTAATTACATCTTTAATATTAGCGTTCTTAAATGTAACTACTCCACCTACTCCAATATAATAACCCATTTTTATATATTCTCTAGCAGTTTCAAGAGAACCTGAGAAACAATGAATATCGCCGATTACTTCAGGATATTTTTTAAGTAAATCAATAGTATCTTTAGTAGCTTCTCTTGAATGAATAATAACTGGTTTATTATACTTTCTTGCTAGAATCATTTCTTCTTCAAGCAGCTTTAACTGTTTATCTTTATTATCTTTTGTATAGTAATAATCTAATCCTATTTCACCTATAGCTACAAACTTAGGATTATCTTTATTATTTTCAACTATTTCTTTTAACTTAGATACATCTTCATCAACATGCTCAGGATGAATACCTAAAGTAAAAAAGACATTATCAAAACGAGATGCAATATCGATTACTTCATAACAAGATTCAATATCATCTGCATCTATAATTAGTTTATTAATATTATTTTTACGTGCATTTTCTACTATTTCATCAAGATTAGTATAAAATTCACTTGTAATATGACAATGTGTATCAGTAAACATATATATTCTCCTTTGACGCGTTGTAGTATATCATAAATTAGGAGTTCTTAATACAATTAAATAAAATCTTCTTCGTGATAATATATCTTTTTATTAAATGCTATATAAGGTAAATATACCATTGGGAAAAACATAGTTAAATGTTTATTAAGTCCAAATGTTTCGCCTATATGGAAAAACATTCTAAAGTTATTAAACGAATATGTTGTAAATAAAATAGTAAATTGAAGTTTAGTAAAACTTATAATTATATATACCCATGAATCTGCAGTAGATGCAGCAATTACGGTAAAAATAAGGAAAAAAACTAAATTCCAAAAAAAGAAAAAGAAAAATACAAACTTAAGAAATGAATAAACATCTTTATATCTTGGTAAATAATGTTTATATAAATATAAATAGTTAAAAACTGGAATAGATCCTATTTTCCAATTTAAATTAGATTTATAGGTAATCATTCCAATTATCATATTTTCTAAAATTAAGATTATAGTTAGCACTGTTGCAACTGGTTTTGAAAACTCAAAAAACATAAAAACAAATGGTAAAGTAATAGTAAAGAAAATATTCATTAAATAAAAAAATGGTTTTTTAAATAAATCAAATCCATTTGAAACATCCTTATAAGAGAAATCATAATCTTCTATTTCATGTTCAGTAAGAATTAGATTATTTGCACGTGCTGTATCATGAGAATGATTGTAATATTTTAAATCTTCATGCTTTTCTTCTTGAACAGCACCACATAAAGGACATATTTTTAAATTATCTTCTATTTCTTTTTTGCACTTTAAACACTTCATAAGAATGTCCTCCTTATTTAATTATAAGGTATAAAACAAATAATTTCATAAAAAGATAAAATTTTTTGTGTAAATAAAAAAGAAAATATTAAATATTTTCTTTTATTTTTTTTCTACATCTATTCTAGCAAATAGTATTTCTGGATTATTTAATTTAGTTCCAGATACGAATTTACCAAATTCTTTAGTAGAATCATAGTCTTTTATATCAGTATTAATTTGATTAAAGATCTTTTCAGCTGTATCAGGTAAGAATGCTTGTAAGTATACAGCACATACTCTAATACTTTCAATTAAATTATATAAAACTTCTTTTAATCTATCTTGTTTATCTTCTTCTTTAGCTAAAGACCAAGGTGTAGTTTCATCAATGTATTTATTTGAAGCTCTTAATACTTCAAATACATCATCTATTGCTTCTTGAATCTTTAAATCATCCATGTGAGCTTTAACTTTATCACCTAAAGATGTACATAAAGATTTAAGATTTTCATCCATAGTATCAGTTACACCTGTTGATTCAACAATACCATCAAAGTATTTATTACTCATGCTAATAGTTCTATTAACTAAGTTACCTAAGATATTGGCTAAATCTCCATTTACTCTTTCAATTAGTAAGTCTTCAGTAAATACACCATCATTAGCAAATGGTATTTCATGTAAGAAATAGTATCTTACAGCATCTACACCATATTTTTCTACTAAGTCATCAGCATATACTACATTACCAACTGATTTACTCATCTTTCCATCAGCCATGATTAACCAAGGATGTCCAAATACTTTCTTAGGTAAAGGTAGGCCTAAACTAAATAAGAAACATGGCCAATAGATTGTATGGAATCTAATAATATCCTTACCAATTAAATGTAA